>WBZR01000231.1_pt1 | contig 95959 bp, 118 predicted proteins | sample 5204231 | NCBI WGS metagenome assembly WBZR01 (sample SAMN12412403, study PRJNA552823) | activated sludge metagenome | isolation source: activated sludge from anammox sidestream of wastewater treatment plant... | place: USA: Virginia | collected 2017-08
ACTGATCGTGCCTGTGGCGTTGGAGCAAGGCTCCAAGTTCGCCATCCGCGAAGGCGGCCTCACCGTCGGCGCCGGCGTCGTTACTAAGATCATTGAATAGGCGATGTCATGACGAAACAGAAGATCCGCATCCGTTTGAAGGCGTACGATCATCGCGTCCTTGACTCGACCGCCAAGCGCATTGTCGAAACTGCCGAACGCAGTGGCGCGCATGTTGTTGGTCCCGTGCCCTTGCCAACCAAGACTGAACGGTTTACAATACGGCGCTCGACATTCATAGATAAAGACTCTCACGAGCATTATGAGATCCGCACGCACAACCGCTTGATCGATGTGCTTGACCCGGACTCGAAGACAATCGATATGTTGATGCGCTTGTCATTGCCTGCGGGCGTGGATATCGAAATAAAAATTTAGTTGGTCGTTATACAGAGAGTAGAGACCGGCTCGAATGGAAACTCTACTCTCTCATTTCGCCAGCGCAAGAACGGCGTTGCGCGGGACAACAAAAACCTGTATGTCCCAACAACCCGTTTACTGCGCTGTCCGGAGATGATGCAGCCCAAGCCCGGGCTGACAGTCTCGCAAAATCTTTTGAAGGAGAAAATTGAGCATGTTAAAAGGGCTTATTGGACGGAAGATCGGCATGACCCAGATCTTCGATGAGAAAGGCGTCGCGTATCCTGTGACGATCATCGAAGCTGGGCCATGTTACGTTACGCAGGTCCGCACACAGGATCGGGATGGGTATGCGGCTGTTCAAGTTGGGTTTGAAGAACTTCACCCTAAAAAATTGTCGGCAGGCGCGCTTGGGCATTTGAAGTCGAATGACCTGCCGCCGCTTCGCTTTCTGCGCGAATTTCGCTCGAAGGAAGCCGCCAATGTTGGCGACAAACTGACAGTGGATGTTTTCAAAGTCGGCGAAAAAGTAGATGTGATCGGCACAAGCAAAGGCAAAGGATTTGCCGGCGCAGTCAAACGCCATCACTTCGGCGGCGGCAAGAAGACGCACGGTCAATCTGACCGCCATCGCGCTCCCGGTTCGCGTTCATCGGGAACCACCCCCGGGCGCGTGTTCAAAAATGCGCGCGGCGCCGGTCATATGGGGAGTGACCGCGTTACCGTCTCTGCCATGAAAGTGATCATGGTGGATACGGAACGCAACCTGCTTGGCATTCACGGCGCTGTGCCCGGAGGCAAAGGCGGCGTTGTGATGATCAAAGAGGCGCGCAAGCAGTAGGCGCAAAGGATTTGATGAGATGAAAGTAGATGTTTTCAACCTCGAAGGTAAGAAGATTCGCGAAGTGGAACTTCCCTCTGCGATCTTTGAAGCCCCTATTAATGTAGATTTGATGCACCAGGCATACCAGCGCCAGCTGGCAAATGCGCGCCTTGGCACGCACGATACCAAGGTCCGCGGCGAAGTTGCCGGTGGCGGCGCAAAACCTTGGAAACAAAAGGGAACGGGCCGCGCCCGCCAAGGTTCGCGCCGCGCCGCCCAGTGGGTGGGAGGCGGTCGCATCCATACCCCGCACCCGCGCAGTTACGAACAGCGTATGCCCAAGAAAATGAGACAAGCCGCGTTGCGCTCCGCCCTTTCTGTAAAGGCAAAGGAGGCGGGCGTGGTTGTTGTGGATGAACTGACCATTTCCGAACCGAAGACCAAAGTGATGGCGCTCGCGTTGAACAATCTTGTAGGCGATAAGTCTGCCCTGGTTGTTCTACCGCAAAAAGACCAATCCTATGAAGTTGCCATGCGAACGATTGGCAATCTCGACGATGCCAAAGTGTTGCTCGCTGGTTACCTGAATATCCGCGATCTGTTCACCTATGACAAACTCGTGTTGCCTGTGACGGCAATCGATGCCCTGACCGCGAATCTAGGATAGGAGACAGAGATGACCACTGTGTACGATATTTTACGCCGTCCACTCATCACAGAGAAATCGAATTATCTCTCCGGCAAATTGAATCAATATTCATTTGTCGTTGCAGATTTTGCCACGCGCAAGTCCGTGAAGGACGCTGTTGAGACCTTATACGATGTGAAGGTCGAACGTGTCAACATTATCAACACCTCCGCCAAGCGCGGTCGCCGAATGCGAAGCCGTCGTATGTTGGTTCGTAAAGCCAGCGTCAAGAAAGCGATCGTCACGTTGGCAGAGGGTCAAACCCTGCAAATCTTTGAAGGTGTGCAATAATGCCAGTCAAAAAGTATAAACCCGTAACACCGGGCACCCGCGGGATGACCGGTTACACATTTGACGAGATTACCAAGTCCAAGCCGGAACGCTCGTTATTAGTTCCGCTTCGTAAAAGCGGCGGAAGAAACGCCTACGGCCGCGTGACCGTTCGCCATCGCGGCGGTGGACATCGCCGTTTCATCCGCTTGGTGGATTTTAAACGCGATAAGCGCGGCATTCCCGCCAAGGTGGCGGCGATCGAGTACGATCCCAACCGCACGGCGCGCCTTGCCCTGTTGCATTACATAGATGGCGAAAAACGTTACATTATTGCCCCGCTCGATCTCAAGGTCGGCGATACAGTCATGGCTGGCGCAGGAGCCGAAATCCGTTCCGGCAATTCGCTTCCGATTTCAAATATCCCCGTCGGCACGCTTATCCATAACATCGAAGTCCAGGATGGACGCGGCGGTCAGTTGGTTCGTTCCGCAGGCGGCGCGGCGCAATTACTTGCCAAAGAAGGTGATTTTGCGCAGGTGCGTATGCCGTCTGGTGAAGTGCGCTTGATCCGCCAGACTTGTTATGCAACGATCGGTCAGGTTGGCAATCTCGATCACGGCAATGTCAAACTTGGAAAAGCGGGGCGCAAACGCCATAGAGGCATCCGCCCGGCAGTGCGAGGTTCGGCTATGACCCCGCGCGACCATCCCCATGGCGGTGGTGAAGGACGCCAGTCCATTGGTTTACCCGGACCGAAGAGTCCGTGGGGCAAGCCCACCCTGGGTTACAAGACCCGCCGTAACAAGAAGACGAATCAGTATATCGTGCGCCGTCGCTCCAAGACGAGCCGCTAATTGAGTTGAGGTAAGAATGTCACGATCATTGAAAAAGGGACCCTTCGTGGAGCCCAAGTTGTTGAAAAGAATCGAAGCGATGAATCAGAAGAGCGAGAAGAAAGTGATTCGCACCTGGAGCCGCGCCAGTGTGATCTTCCCGCAGATGGTTGGTCATACGATCGCCGTCCATGATGGGCGCCGGCATGTGCCGATCTACATCACCGAGAATATGGTTGGTCACCGCCTGGGCGAATTTGCCCCCACGCGCACCTTCCGCGGCCATACCATTGGCGAGAAAGCCGCCACGCCCGCGGCATCATAAGGAATTTGAGTCATGCATGATATTCAAGCACACTTGAAGTTTCTTCCGATGTCTGCGCAAAAGGTGAGGCTGGTCGTCGACCTCGTGCGAGGCAAAGATGCGAACGACGCGCTCGAAATGCTCCGCTTTGTGAACAAAGCCGCGGCATTGCCGGTGCGAAAATTGCTGGCTTCCGCGGTTGCCAATGCGGAAGAAAACCTCGGCATCAGCCGCGACGACCTGTTCGTGGCGCAGATCTTTGCAAACGAGGCTCCCACGCGCAAGTGGAGGCGTTTCGGCGCCCGCGGACGTTTCAAGCCGATTCTTCGCCGCAATTCGCATATCACTGTGGTCCTGCGCGAGCGCGGGGCGTCACCGGAGTCATAAGGAGAAGTTATGGGTCGTAAAGTTCATCCGATTGGAATGCGGCTTGGAATCAATCAGGGTTGGCAGGGGCGCTGGTTCGCTGAAGGCGCCGAATATCGTCAGCACCTGCACCAGGATTTTGCCATTCGCAATCTTTTGCTCGGAATTCCTTCAAAAGGCGGCGCCGCCAAAAGCACAGAAGTCCGTAAATTGCGCAAAGACCTGCCCGACACTGTGAAGAACCGCAAAGCAGGCATCTCCCGGGTGGAAGTAGAACGCTATCCCGGCAAGATCAAGGTTTCGATTCACACCGCCAAGCCTGGTATTTTGATCGGGCGCAAAGGCGAAGGCGTGAAAAAGATCCGCGCGGGGCTGGAAGCGCTGGTTGGGAAAAAGGTCGACCTCGATATCAAAGAGATCGGCTCGCCCGATACCGACGCGATGCTGGTTGCGCACAATATTGCCGACCAACTCGAACGTCGTATCGCTTATCGCCGCGCCATGAAGCGCGCCATTCAGCAAGCCATGAAGCAGGGCGCCGAGGGCATCAAGATCATGGTCGGCGGTCGCTTGGGCGGCGCGGAAATGTCGCGCGATGTCTGGTTGCGCGAGGGACGCGTCCCATTGCAAACCCTGCGTTCGAATGTGGATTTCGCCATCTCTGAGGCGACCACCACATACGGTCAGATCGGTGTAAAAGTCTGGATCTACAAGGGCGAAGCGAAGCCCGAAGTGGAAGAAAAGGTTGAGGCGACTGAAGGCGTGTACGTCAGCCAGTAGCAAATTCAGAGCCGTCTTTTGAGGTAGTGATTATGTTGATGCCAAAACGTGTAAAGTGGCGCAAGCAAATGCGCGGTCGTATGCGAGGGAAAGCCCTGCGCGGCGCGGAAGTCAGTTTCGGCGAGTTCGGCTTACAGGCGCTTGAGCCCGGTTGGGTCACAGCGCGACAGATTGAAGCCGCGCGCCGCACCATCGTCCGCGAGATGAAACGTCGTGGAAAAGTCTGGATTCGCATCTTCCCGGCGAAGCCGTTCACACACAAGCCGCCCGAAACCCGCATGGGTTCCGGTAAAGGGAACGTTGAATATTATGTGGCGGTTGTCAAGCCTGGCCGCATTATGTTCGAAGTGGGCGGTCTGGACTCTGCCACAGCGGTGCAGGCGCTCAAGAATGCGCAATATAAATTCTCGATCAAGACCAAGGTCGTTGCGCGGCACGAAGGAGAGCAGGCATGAAGGCTGTAAAAGCGAAAGATTTGCGTAACGACCAGCCCGGCCAGATCGAAGGCAAACTGACGGACGCGCGCGACGAGCTAATGAAATTGCGGTTCCGGCAGGTAACGGGCCAATTAACCGACACCAGCCGCGTGCGAATCCTGCGCCGCGACATTGCCCGCATGTTGACTATTTTACGCGAGCAAAAAGCCGCGGAACCCAAGGAAGGTGAAGCATGAACAATCGTCGTCGCGTGACTGGTGTGGTTACCAGCAACAAGATGACCAAGACGGTTGTGGTCGAGGTGAAGCGGGTTTTCCGTCATCCCTTGTATCGCAAGGTCGTCCATTCGAGCAAGCGCTTCAAAGCGCATGATGAGATCGGTTGCCAGGTGGGCGACCAGGTCGAATTGGTCGAATCCAAGCCATTGTCTCGGACAAAACGCTGGGTGGTTGAATCCATTGTCAAGCGCGAAGTGCGCACCGCAGATACCGGCGTGGCAGACTTAAAGGCGGAGGAATAAGCCATGATCCAGCACGAATCCCGTCTTAAGGTGGCAGATAACTCCGGCGCGCGCGAACTGCTCGTCATCCACGTGCTGGGCGGCTCCACCCGCAGGTACGGCAGTATCGGCGATGTAGTCGTCGCCTCAGTGAAGTCCGCTTCACCGCAAGGCGGCGTGAAAAAGAGCGAGAAAGTGCGGGCGGTCATCGTCCGTTGTTCGAAGGAATGGCGGCGCGAAGACGGTTCCTACATCAAGTTTGACGATAACGCCGCGGTATTGTTGGACGCCGATGGCGTAAACCCCAAAGGCACGCGCATTTTTGGTCCTGTTGCGCGCGAGTTACGTGAAAAAGGCTTCATGAAGATCGTTTCACTCGCTCCAGAAGTGCTGTAGGTTGGAGGATTAATAAGAATGAAAGTCAAGATTCGCAAAGGCGACACCGTGCAAGTCATCAGCGGGCGCCTCGAAGATAAAGGCAAGCGCGGCGAAGTCATCAACGTGATCCTCGATACGCGCCGCGTGATCGTGCAGGGTGTCAACATCCGCACCAAACACCAGCGGCAAGTGCAGACACAGTCGAACCGCAACATCAACCCCGGGCGGATTCACTTCGAAGGACCGATTCACATCTCAAACGTGATGCTGGTCTGCCCGACGTGCAAGGAGCCCACACGGGTCGGCGTCAAACGCGACGAGGATGGCGTGCACCGCATCTGCAAGAATAAAGAATGCCAGGCGATCATCGCCTAGCCGCGGAGTATTTGAAGAATGAATAGATTACAAGAAAAATACAACAGCGACGTTGTTCCCGCACTGCGCAAGTCGTTCGAATTCAAGAACATCATGCAAGTGCCGCGTGTGGATAAGGTCGTGGTGAACATCGGCATGGGCGAGGCAATGGACAACCCCAAAGCCCTCGAAGCCGCCGTCAACGACCTGACAATCATCACCGGGCAAAAACCGATCATGACCAAGGCGCGCAAAAGCATTGCGAACTTCAAACTGCGCGAAGGGCGCCTGATCGGCACCAAGGTTACCTTGCGCGGCGACAAGATGTGGGCGTTCCTCGATCGCTTGATGACAACGGCTCTGCCGCGTGTGCGCGATTTCCGCGGCGTGTCGCCCAACGCCTTCGATGGACGCGGCAATTACACCCTGGGCTTGCGCGACCAGCTGATCTTCCCGGAGATCGAATACGACAAAATCGACAAACTGCGCGGGATGGAAGTCACCATCGTGACCACCGCGAATAATGATAACCAGGCGCGTGCCATGTTGCAATTGCTTGGAATGCCGTTTAGCAAGAAGGAAGCATAATTTATGGCGAAGAAATGTATGCAATATCGAGAGTCCCGACGGGCGCATCAAAGCCAGGTCCGCAACCGCTGTGTGCGTTGCGGCAGACCGCGCGGATATATCCGCCGCTTTGGCTTGTGCCGCATCTGCTTCCGCGAACTCGCGTTGCAGGGGAAAATCCCCGGCGTTGTGAAGTCTTCATGGTAGGCGAGGTGATAGCATGTCTATAAACGACCCAATTGCCGATATGCTCACCCGCGTTCGCAATGCCGTGATGGCAGGGCACGCGCTGGTGGCAATGCCGAACTCCAAGCTCAAACTGGAGATTGCAAAGATCCTCAAGGACGAAGGGTACCTCGAAACGTTCGAGGTCGTGGACGGCGAACCTGCCGCTCACAAGACCTTACGACTCAAGATCAAATATGTGGGCGAACGCCGCGAGAAAAAACCGGTCATTTCCGGACTGGAACGCGTGAGCACGCCCGGACGACGAATTTACACTAAGAAGCAGGACATCCCTTGGGTGCTTTCCGGGATCGGCGTTGCCATCCTCTCGACACCCAAAGGTGTGATGACCGGCGCGCGCGCCCGACAACTCGGCGTGGGCGGCGAAATCCTGTGTAAAGTGTGGTAAGGCAGGAGGTTTCAGTGTCTCGTATTGGACGTTTACCCGTGGCGATCCCGGGCGGTGTGCAGGTGACTGTGCAAGGCTCAGATGTGCACGTAAAAGGACCGAAAGGCGAACTCAAACGCGCGTTCTCTCCGCATATTGCGATTACGATGGAGGATGGGCAGGTTGTGGTGAAGCGTAATTCGAATCACCCCGCTGAACGCGCCCTTCACGGCACCACCCGCGCAGTGATTGCAAACATGGTGCGCGGTGTCAGCGCCGGCTTTGAGACGGTGCTTGAAGTGGAAGGCGTGGGATACCGCGCTGAAATGGAAGGAAAGAATCTGGCGCTGTTTGTGGGCTATTCGCACCCAGTCAAGGTGGAACCGCCTGCCGGCATTTCCTTCGAAGTGGATTTGAAAACCCGCCAGATCAAGGTACAGGGATTCGACCGCGAAGTGGTTGGGCAAACCGCCGCTGAAATTCGCGGTGTGCGTCCGCCAGAGCCGTATCATGGCAAAGGCATCCGCTATGCGGGTGAACGAGTCCGCCGCAAGGCTGGCAAAGCCGCGAAAGGAGCCAAGTAAGCCATGGCGAATAAATCACGATTGTTGGCGCGAACCCGCCGGCATGCGCGTGTCCGCAAACATATGGCGGGCACAGCTCAACGTCCGCGTTTGAACGTGTTCAAGAGCCTGTCTGCGATTTACGCGCAGGTGATCGACGATAGCGCAGGCCGTACGCTCGCCTCCGCATCCACTGTGGATAAGGACCTGCGCGCGAAAGTAAAAGGCATGAAGAAATCTGAGCAGGCAAAAATGATCGGGCAGGCGATCGCTGAACGCGCAAAGGGCAAGGGCATCCAGTCCGTTGTGTTCGACCGCGGCGGGTTTCGTTATGTGGGTCGCGTGAAGGCGCTGGCTGACGGCGCGCGCGAAGGCGGCTTGCAGTTTTAGGTTCGTGGAGAACAAATGGCAGATTACAACAAAAATCAACAGGATTTTGAAGCCCAAGACCAATTCGAAGAGCGTGTGATCGAAATTGCGCGCGTAGCGAAAGTGGTGAAAGGCGGACGTCGCTTTCAGTTCCGCGTAACTGTTGTGGTGGGCGACAAGAAGGGAACCATCTCGATGGGCGTGGGTAAGGCGAATGCCGTACCGGACGCGATGCGCAAAGCGTCGACGCGCGCCCGCAAGAAGATGAAAGTTGTCAACCTTTCCGGCACCACCATCCCGCACGAAGTGCTCGGGCGCGTGGCTGGCGCGAAAGTGATGCTCAAGCCCGCTTCGCCTGGCACCGGCGTGATTGCGGCAGGCGGCGTGCGCGCTGTGCTTGAGGTGGCTGGTGTGCGCGACATTCTCACGAAATCACAAGGAAGCGCGAACGTGTTGAACGTGGTGCAAGCCACATTTGACGCGCTCGGTCAGTTACGATCCCCGGCCGAGGAAGCCGCGCGACGCGGCAAGAACGTGAACGATCTCTTGCCGTTCTGGGAGCGGAGGAAGCAACATGCCTAAGAAAGAATCGCAGGGCAAAACCCTTTTTGTGACGTTGGTGAAAAGCCCGATCGGCTATACCAAAGACCAACGCGCCACCGCGCGGGCATTAGGCTTGCGCCGTTTGCAACAAACCATTGAACATAAAGACACCGAAGCCATTCGCGGGATGATCAACAAGATCGTCCACTTGGTTCACGTGGAAGAAGCAGGATAGACGATGAAACTTCATGAATTAACACCCAACCCGGGTTCCAAAAAGAATCGCAAGCGCGTCGGTCGCGGTATCTCCGCGGGGCAGGGCAAGACAGCCGGTCGCGGCACCAAGGGTCAGGGTTCGCGCTCCGGTGAAGGCGGCAAGATGTATCGCCAGGGCGGCAACCTGCCCTTTTATCGTCGCTTGCCGTTCATGCGCGGTCAGGGATTTACCCCGCTCAATCGCGTCGACTACAATGAAGTGAATCTGGACCAGCTTTCCGCGGCGTTCAAAGCCGATACAGAGGTTACACCTGAGACGATGACCGAAGCCCATTTATTGCGCGACCCCCGTAACCCGGTGGTAATTTTAGGTCGCGGCGAGATGACCGTAGGTCTTAAAGTTCGCGCGCATCGCGTCAGCGCGGGCGCCAAAGCCAAAATCGAAAAAGCAGGCGGCAGTGTGGAACTGATCGCCGCATCCGAGTAGGTATCTGAGGAACTTCATGGCTGAAAAGAACAAACCATCTGCTTGGCGATTTTTGTGGACGTCGGAAGATATCCGCCGGAAATTGCTGATCACGCTTGGAATCCTGTTGATCTTTCGCATCGCCGCAAATGTTCCCGCCCCGGGCGTGGATCGCGCCGCGTTGGAAGCGTTCCTTCAGCAGAGCCGGTCTGGGAACTTTCTCGATTTCCTAAACCTGCTCTCCGGCGGCACGATCTCAAATTTCTCGCTTCTTTCCATGGGTGTGTATCCGTATATCACGGCGCAGATCATCCTGCAATTATTGGTGCCGATCATCCCCGCGTTGCAGAAACGCATGGAAGATAACCCGCGCGAGGGCCGCCAATGGATGGAGAAGTGGACGTATTATCTTGCCGTGCCGATGGCAATGCTTTCGGCGATCGGACAGATCAATATATTCAACTCCATCGCTTCGCAAACCATCATTCCGTTCGGTTTCACGCCCGACCTATGGCTGTCGTCGCTCACGACCTTGCTGGTGATGACCGCCGGCACCATGTTTGCCATCTGGCTCGGCGAGTTGATCTCGGAATACGGTATCCGCGGGCAGGGGCTCTCGCTCATTATCTTTGCCGGCATTGTGTCGCAAATCCCGCAGAACATCCAAGTCATATTATTGGATGAAACCAACCGCTGGATTTTGCTTGGGATCATGATCTTCGTCATCATCCTCACTGTGGTTGCGGTCGTGTGCGTCCAACAGGGGCGCCGCAATGTGCCGATCATGTTCGCCCAAAAGGCGCAAGTGTTTCAAGCCATTCAACGCGGACGGACGATCAAGACCCCTCAACCTTTTCTGCCGCTGTTGGTGAACCTCTCCGGCATGATCCCGTTGATCTTTGCAAGCGCCATCCTGCAATTCCCGGCAATCGTGGCGAGTTATTTTGTCACCTCGGAAACCCAATGGGTGGCAAATTTTTCGACAAGCGTTGTGAACTTTTTCAATGCCAGCGGAGCGAACTCATGGGGCTACTGGACGTTATACTTCCTCATGGTCGTTTCCTTTACCTATTTCTACACGACGGTTATTTTCGACCAGCAGAATTACGGTGATAACTTGAAACGCCAACGCATTCAGATCCCCGGTGTGCCGGAAGGCGCGCCGACCCAAAGGTATTTGAGCCGCATTCAAAGCCGCATCACATTACCGGGCGCGCTCTTGCTGGGCGTTGTGGCGATCATGCCGTTCCTCATTCAAGTGGTATATCCACCGGCGAGCAATAACGCCGGGTTGTTCCTGGTGTCATCGTCGGGCTTGTTGATCGTAGTCGGCGTGGTTCGTGATACGGTTGCCAATATCGAATCCGAGCTGAAGAACCGCTACGAAGATATAAAACTTCTAACCAGCTAGAGAAGAGACCTGTCATGCCGACATATATTGTCCTCATCGGACCACCCGGAGTTGGCAAAGGCACGCAGGCAAATCGTTTATCTGAGCGGACAGGGCTTGCCCACATCTCCTCAGGCGATCTCTTCCGTGAGAACATTAAGAACCAAACCGATTTGGGAAAGCTTGCCCAGACCTTCATGAGCAAGGGCGACCTGGTGCCGGATAACGTGACCATTGCGATGATCAAAGACCGCCTCGCTCGTCCCGACTGTGAAACTGGCGCCATCTTGGACGGTTTTCCCCGCACCCCGGCGCAAGCGACCGCGTTGGAAGAAATGCTCCAGACCTTCCAGGGGCGGGTGAATGTTGTCCCGCAGATCATTGCTCCGCGCGATGAGTTGATCAGCCGCCTGAGCGGGCGCTGGACCTGCCGCGAGAGCGGTCACATCTTCAACGAGAAGACCAACCCGCCCAAAAGAGCAGGGGTGTGCGATATCGACAGTTCAGAGTTATATCAACGCGATGACGACAAATCGGAAACCGTCACGCGCCGTATCGAAGTGTATATGGAGCAAACAACGCCGTTGATCAAGTATTACCGCGATCACGGCAAGTTGGTAGAAATTAATGGATTACAGGCCATCGATCAAGTGACACAAGATCTGATGGACGCCTTGAAAACCAGATCATGAGTTGGGCTCGCCAAATTCACCTCAAGAGCCAGGCTGAACTGCAGACCATGCGCGCGGCCGGGCGAATCAACGCGGAAGTCTTGGCGACTGTACGAGCACTTTTAAAACCGGGTGTTTCCACCGCCGATCTCAACGCGGCTGCTGAGGAAGTGCTGAGGAAACACAAGTGTGTATCGCCGTTCAAAGGTTATGGGCGCCCGCCCTTCCCGACCTCGATCACGGTGAGCATCAACCGCGAACTCGTCCATGGGATCCCGAGTAAGAAACGGATCCTAAAAGAGGGCGACATTGTTTCAATAGATTGCGGAACGGCGCTCAACGGGTTGGTGGCGGATTCGGCTTTGACTGCCGGGGTGGGAGAAATCTCTCCCGAAGCCCGCAACCTGCTGAAAGTCACAGAAGAAGCGTTGGCGTTCGGCATCGAGAAAATGCGCGTGGGCAACCGCACCGGCGATGTGTCTGCGGCGATACAAAAACATGTGGAAAGTAACGGCTATTTCGTCACGCGCGAATACACCGGCCACGGTGTGGGCAGGCAGATGCACGAAGGTCCCCAATTGCCAAACTACGGCAAAGCCGGGACTGGCTTGCCGCTCAAACCGGGCATGACAATAGCCATCGAACCCATGGTCCTGATCGGGACGGAGCAAACACGCGTGCTCCCCGATCACTGGACAGTGGTTTCGGCAGACGGATCATTGACGGCGCACTTCGAGCATTCGGTCGCTGTCACCGAAGGAGACCCCTTAATCCTGACTGTCCCGTGATCCTGCCCGATTCGGCTAGACGAACAAATTACGTGCGTGTATAATCAAAACTTCGGCTGTTTTAAGAAAGTTGTAAGGAGTCAATTGAAATGAAAGTTTCACCATCGATACGGAAGCGCTGCGCCAAATGCAGAGTCATTCGGCGCAAAGGCAGAGTATTTATCATCTGCGAAAATCCTAAACACAAACAACGACAGGGATAGAGTAAACCATGGCGAGAATTGAAGGCGTTGATTTGCCCCGCAATAAGCGGGTAGAAGTAGGTCTGACCTATTTATATGGGATCGGACCGACGCGCGCGCGCAACATCCTTGCCCAGACCAAGGTAAACCCGGACACCCGGGTGAAGGACCTGTCTGAGGCGGATGTGCAAGTGATGCGCGAGTTTATTAGTAAAAATTACAAGGTCGAAGGCGACTTGCGCCGCGAGGTCCAGATGAGCATCAAGCGTCTCATCGAAATTGGCTCGTATCGCGGTTTGCGCCATCGCCGCAACTTGCCTGTCCGCGGCCAGCGTTCGAAGACTAACGCGCGCACCCGCAAAGGCACCAAGAAAACCGTCGCCGGTCGCGGTCGTCGCCGCGGCGCGAAGAAGTAAAGAGGCAGAAGAATTATGGCTCAAAGCGTACGTTCCACGCGCCGTTCGGCTGGCGCCAAGAAAGCCAAGCGCGCCCTGTCGGCTGGACAAGTGCACATCTTTGCATCGTTCAACAACACCATCGTTACCGTCACCGACATGGAAGGCAATACCATTGCATGGGGGAGCGCCGGTTCGGCTGGTTTCAAAGGCTCGCGTAAAAGCACTCCGTTTGCGGCTCGTCTTGCCGCCGAGCAGGCAATTAAAGCCGCGCAACAACTCGGAGTTCAAGAGGTTGAGTTGTATGTGAAGGGACCTGGCCCCGGCCGCGAGAATGCCATCCGCGCGGTGCAGGCGATGGGTCTCAAAGTCCGCTTGATCTCGGATATCACACCGATCCCGCATAACGGTTGTCGCCCGCCCAAAAAGCGACGCGTGTAATCAAGTAAAAGAGGATAGTTATTTATGTCGAAAAATCTTTCTCCGGTATGCAAACTTTGCCGGCGCGAAGGCGAAAAATTGTATCTGAAAGGGGAGCGTTGCTTCACTCCGAAGTGCGCGTTTGAACGTCGCAGTTTTGCCCCGGGTCAGCACGGCAAGACCGGCGGCCGCGGCGGTCCCAGCCGCACCGGGCGCGAATCGGATTATCTTCGCCAGTTGCGCGCCAAACAACGCGCCCGCCGCGTGTACGGGGTATTGGAGCGACAATTCCGCCGCTACTTCGAAACAGCCTCCAGCCGTCGCGGTCTGCCGGGTTTGAACCTGCTTCAAATCCTCGAATCGCGGTTGGATAACATCGTCTTCCGTCTCGGGTTCGCCTCAAGCCGCTCGCAAGCCCGCTTATTGGTGACCCATGGTCATTTCACTGTGAACGAACGCCGCACCGATGTGCCATCCATGCTCCTCAAAGAAGGCGATGTGGTGGCTGTCCGTGGCGGTTCGCGCGCTCTGTCTTACTTCAAAGGGGTTGGCGATCTTGCCGATGCCCGCACATCGCCGAGCTGGCTGAACCGCGATACAAAATCGTTGACCGGTTCGATCCAACGCTTGCCGGACCGTTCCGAGATCGACGGGATCTTGAACGAACAATTGATAGTTGAATACTACTCACGGTAGTAGTTGGTATTGGCGCCGCCCGTTTTCTTAGGGCGGCAAAAACTGGAATTTATAGAGGTGAACCGTGACGGGTATTACGAATATGGTTATGCCTAAGATCGAGCGCGAGGCTGAGGCTCGAAACTATGGCAAGTTTGTCATCAGCCCACTGGAGCGCGGCTACGGCGTTACGCTGGGAAACGCTCTCCGACGCGTGTTGCTCTCCTCCCTGGAGGGAGCCGCCGTCACCGCGATTCGAATCGCGGATGTGTTGCACGAATTCAGCGAGATCCCCGGTGTGCGCGAGGATGTCATCCAGGTGATGTTGCAGGTTAAGCAGTTGCGCATCAAGCTGGACGGCGTGGATAGCACTCGTATGCACCTCGAAGTGCGCGGCGAAGGGACGGTTACCGCGGCGGATATTATCACCCCCGCAGAGGTGGAGATCGTGAACCCGGAATTATTCCTGTTCACCGTCGATAACCCCAAGACCAAACTCGATCTTGAGTTCACGGTCGAGCGCGGACGCGGCTACTCGCCAGCCAACGAACGCAGCGGGCATATGCCCATCGGCGAACTGCCGATCGACGCCATCTACAGCCCGGTCAAGCGCGTGAACTGGGAAGTAACCTCAGCCCGCGTGGGGCAGAGCACGAACTACGATAAACTGAACCTTGAAATCTGGACGGACGGAACTGTCTCGCCCGAGCGCGCCCTCAGCACAGCGGCGAAATTGGTCATCGACCACCTGCGCTATATCGCCGGCGTCAGCGAGGAAACGCTTACTGTTTCCATCGAAAAAGAAGTGAGCGGGAGCCGCATGAGTAGCGAAGTCGCCGACACCCCGGTTGAATCGCTCGACCTCTCAGTGCGCGTTTTCAACTCGCTCAAACGCACCGGCATCACCACCGTTGGCGATGTGCTCGACCTGCTCGAAAAAGGCGAGAACGCAGTTATGTCCATCCGGAACTTCGGTGAAAAGAGCCTCGATGAACTGCGCGTCAAGATGCAGGAAAAAGGCTACCTCAAAGACGAGAAGAATTCTGCGGAGTAATTTGCAATGCGACATCAAGTATCCGGTTACCGATTGGGTCGTTCGACAGGCGCGCGTACCGCGCTGCGTCGCAACCTGATCAAACAATTTTTTACGCACGAACGCATCCAGACCACAAAAGCGAAAGCCGCCGCCATTCGCGGCGATGCCGAACGCCTCATCACGCTCGCCCGCAACAGCGCGGACGCGACACCCGATCAGAAGGTCCATGCGCGACGACTCGCCATTTCGAAACTTGGCGATAATCAACTCATCAAACGCTTGTTCGACGAAATTGCGCCGCGCTATGCCACTCGCAACGGCGGGTATACCCGCGTGTTGAAGCTCGGTCCGCGCATGGGCGATTCGGCTGAGATGGTGATTTTGGAATTGGTGGAAGAATAAATCGTAGTAACGACTTCAGTCGTTATTCCGTTCGCTCAGCAGTTCAACTCCTGAACGAACGGAGAATGTAAATGGCACGTTACCAATTGACTCTTGCCTACGACGGCACAGACTTCTTCGGAAGCCAGCGGCAGGCAAAAAACGATGGGTCGAGTTCATCGAGACCACGAACGGTGCAAGGCGAACTTGAAAAGGCTTTGCGCGGACTCGGATGGACGGATCGTTCGGCGCTTCTCTCAGGGAGGACGGACACCGGCGTTCATGCGACGGGGCAGGTTGCCGCGTGCGACCTCGACTGGACTCACACGGGTGACGAACTCGTCCGCGCGTTGAACGCCAAACTACCCGGCGACGTTTCGGTGTGGGACGCGCAGATCGTCCGCGATGATTTTCATCCGCGTTTCGATGCAATATCGCGGACGTATAGTTATCAGTTGTTTTACGATACGTTGCGCAACCCCATCCGTGAACGGTTTGCGTGGAGAGTGAATCACACGCTTGACGATGAACTGCTGAAACAAGCCTCGCACGCTCTGACCGGCACGCACGATTTTTCATCCTTCGGCTCGCCGACAACCCCCAAAGGGACAACGGTGCGGACGGTGAAGAAAGCCCAATGGCATCGGATCGCAAAGGATCAATGGCGGTTCGAAGTGGAAGCGGACGCCTTTTTGTACCGCATGGTGCGGCGGCTGGTCTTCGTGCAGGTCGCTGTGGGGCAGGGAAAGATTCGCCCGGACGCGATCGCCGAAAGTTTGGCGAGGCAGGCTGGGAACCGGAAGCGAAGCGCGCTTCCATCTGGTCTCGCTCCCGCGCATGGGCTGACGCTCATCCATGTGAAATATCCGTAAAGGACAAATGCGTAGTAACGACTTTAGTCGTTCGATCGAAAGCGCGACTGAAGTCGCCACTACAAAACCTTTTCGTGAAGTATCAAGAGTCAATGAAATAGAAATTATCGAAGATTTTGTGTAGCCCGCGTTCTCTAACGCGGATCGAAATAAAGAAACGGAGAAATCGAACGTGTACAAATCGTACTATCCGAAAGCAAGCGAGATCGAGCGCAATTGGGTGATCGTGGACGCCAATGGGCAGACCTTGGGGCGCATCGCCACGCGCATCGCTCACGCTTTGCTTGGTAAAAACAAACCGACCTTCACGCCCGGCGTGGAGATGGGCGACTTCGTGGTGGTGATCAACGCCGAGCGCGTGACCGTGACCGGCACGAAGACCAAATCGAAGATGACCACGAAGGTGTATCACCGCCACTCGAATTACCCCGGCGGCTACAAGGCGATCAGCCTGCGCGACCAACTGCAACAACATCCCGACCGCGTGTTGCGCGAAGCGGTGTGGGGCATGTTGCCGAAGAATCGCATGGGACGCTCGTTGCTCAAGCGGTTGAAAATTTACGCCGGTCCGAATCATCCGCACGGCACAAATAACCCAGTGCCGTTGGCATAACGAAAGAGGAAGAAGAAATGTCTGTTCAATATTATGAAGCAGTTGGCCGCCGCAAGGAAAGCACCGCCCGCGTCCGTTTGATGGACGGCTCGGGAAATTTTGTGGTGAACGAAAAGCAAGCGGCTGTGTACTTCCCGCGCCTCGGCGACCTGCAGGATATTCTGCGCGCGTTCTCTGCCGTTGGGCAGGACGCGAAGAAATATGACATCACCGTGAAGGTGAACGGCGGCGGCACGACCGGTCAGACCGAAGCGGTGCGACTGGGTCTCTCCCGCGCGCTCGTGTCGCTCAACGGCGATTGGGTCTCCGCATTGCGCAAGCATGGCTTGCTCACCCGCGATGCCCGCATCAAGGAACGCAAGAAGCCGGGTCTGAAGAAAGCCCGCAAGGCGCCGACGTATACGAAGCGCTAAGTCAGTAAACAGTTATCAGTGACCAGTGATCCGTAATTCGTGGGATACAATCTGCGAATTACGGATTATGTTTTAAAGGATTACCCGGTGGTTGAGCGCAAGCAGTCGAAACCACAGGTACGCATACAAAATCTTGTAATAAGAATTACTCTGTTTAGTGGTGGTTTCGATACGTCCCGCGATGCTTCGACTTCGCTATCGCTCCGCTCAGCACGCGCGGGACTACTCAACCACCGATGTTCACAGGAGATTTTCATGGACTTGACCCTCGTCTCTTCCGCCTTCGACGCGCTCCGCATCCCTCCGCCCGCGAGGTTGACCCTGCTCGACGCGTCGACTCTCGCCTCAGCCCACGTGCCGCCGTTCCCGCCGGATATGCCGGCGTTGATCGTTGGAGTCGATTCGAAGGAACTGGCATTGCGCGTGAAAGATGTGTTGCTCGCGGTGTACCCGAGGGAGCATGCGATGCAGATTGTAGAAAGTGGAAAGTCGAAAGAGGAAAGAGAATTGGGAGGATTGGAAAGTTTTGATTTCTCTGAATCAACTTGTTGGTATGTTCCCGCGCTTGGCGAAGGGACATCGTTCGAGTCGTTTGCCGAGATCGTGGCTCACCTCCGCGCGCCGAATGGATGTCCCTGGGATAAGGAGCAAACGCATGAGTCGTTGAGGAAGCACTTGCTCGAGGAATCCTACGAAGCCATCTCCGCCATTGACTCGGGTGACTTTGCTCACATGCGCGAGGAGTTCGGAGATTTGTTGTTGCAGATCGTTTTGCAATCGCAGATCGCAAATGAAGAGACGCAGTTCAATGTTTCGCAGGTGATTCAGGGAATCCACTCGAAGATCGTGCGGCGGCATCCGCACGTGTTTGGTGATCTGAAACTCGATGGCGTGGACGATGTCCTGGCAAATTGGGAGAAGTTGAAGGAAAAAGAAAGAGGAAAGAGGAAAGAAGACAAAGGAATATTGGACGGCGTGCCTGTTTCCCTGCCCGCGTTGAGTCAGGCGCAGGAATACCAGGATCGCGCCGCGCGTGTGGGTTTCGACTGGCCCGAAATTGACGGTGTGCTGGATAAAGTGAAAGAGGAAATCGAAGAGATCAAACGCGCCGAAACTGATTTTGAACTAGCCTCCGAGATCGGCGACCTGTTCTTTGTGCTGGTGAACTTGGCGCGTTGGAAGAAAGTGGATGCCGAGTCTGTTCTGCGGGGGACGAACGCAAAGTTCAAGAAGCGATTTACGTATGTGGAACAGGGTGCAAAACAACAGGGACGGAATTTATCCGAGTTGAGTTTGGAGGAAATGGAGTCCCTGTGGCAGGAGGCGAAGGGGAGGGAGTGACCCGCCTTATGCGGCGACGGCTCGTTGTTGTAATGTTTGTTCGATCTTCTGGGGAAGAGCGATCAGGAAGAAGAAGTTGGCTGGATACAAGTAATCCTCACCGGATTCATCAACTACTCGCAGCAATCCCTTCTTTTTGGCGGTCTCATCAGGAATGATCTGATAGACCTTCCGAACGACAAGATCGTCGCTGCCCTTATTCTTTAGGCAAATGGCAAATTGAGGAGGGATTAGGTTTTTCATTTGATCGAACGGTTGCGCTATTAGTCGACAGACGGACGGGGGAAAACTCCAGAGTAGAAAAAGCCTGCAGCCCTTTGTTTGGTTCGGGTTCTCTTCATTCACTTTTTTCTCTTGACCCTTATTGCGTCGTTAATTATTCAGTTGTTGTGGTTTTTTGATTATTACGAATAGCAGCATAATCCCGATGGTTATTCCGAGAACGAGCCATATTGCTGTCATGATGATTATTGCCCACAATGTAGCAATACCACTGGGCATTGTTGACGGGTCAATGATTCCAACTTGTGCAGCAAGTTTTCCAAGGGGTAAAACCACAGCCATCATAAGCGGAATAATGCCAAATGGACTCAATATCACGCTTGATACCGTGCTAAAAAATACTTTTTGTAGCGAACTGCCATTTCGTTTTCCAATAAACCCAATTGCTGTTCCTATGATTGGCGGGACAACAATCATAGGAATGATGGCTTCGCTAACAGTTGGCATATTGCCAGAATATGCCAACATAGCCCACCACAAGAAACCCGCAAAAAAAGCTGTGATAACTCCAACAGGTACATGCTTTGTATTCAAGAGAGTTTTCATTTCGAACTCCTTACTGATGTTAGAGACGGTATCTCTGAAAGATGTGGCCCAACCCACCCATGAACTGAGCCTGTCTCTATTTTCAGCGCTTTCCCCGCTTCTGACAACTGTGGAATGCCCTAGTTTTGCAGATTCAAACCCGCCTGTGGCATTCCCTAGTTTCAAAATCAATTCTATTCTAGAACTTACTTGAAACTTGGCGTAAACGTTTTTCAAATGGAATTCAACCGTGCGGTCGGAAATACCAAGAGATGAAGCAATCAACTTATTGCTTTTGCCTTGTAGTAGAAGGTTTACGACTTCCCATTCACGGTTGCTCAGTCGAGGAAATTGTGTCATCATATTTTCCTTTTAGGCTATTGCGCCAAGCGCCAGCCAACTGTGTCTTAACCGTACTTTTCGCCATATAAGACGCCATAGGTGGTTTTACGGCAAAATTTCCGATAAACTCCGATATGCGGATTATACATCCGACTCGCGTGATGCGAATTTTCAAATTTCCCCTCCTAAAACTTCAAAGATGGGAGGTTGTCTCACTTCCTTTTCCTCTTCGGCGTAGACTTCTTCATCGCCGTTGACTTGCGAACCGTCCTCTTCACCTTCCGCTTGGCAGTCTTCCTCTTCACAGTTTTTGAGTTCTTGACACTCTTTGCCTTCCGCGCAGGGGATTTCTTCGAGAAGCGTCAGCCATGTTCGCGTGGCGCCTCTATATCGTTTTCGCGCGCTTATAGATACACACTGCGCGGTTCGATGTCGTCTATTTTTCGAAGACGAAATACTTGCCCATGCCAAGCGCAACCCCCATGTCGCCGCTCACCTTGACCTTGCCTTTCATGAACGCCATTGTGGCATCCAACTCGCCATTGGCGATCTTGATGTAATCCTCCGAGTCCACGGTCATCGTCATTTTTGGGTCTGGGTGCAAACCTTCAACGGATTCGCACTTCTGATCTTTGACGACCACGTACCAGTTGGATGCCTGCGCTCCTGTGAATATGAATTGCACGATCGTGTCCACGCCTTTGGCTTTGTCAGGCTGGAAGGCGGTCAGGATGGTTTCAGTCATCAACTCGCGGACGGTGGGTGGCATGGTCGTTTCTCCTCGATTTCCATAATTTCAACGAAGTATAGCATATGGAAGACCTCGGGTTCAGAACTCGCTCGCGTCTTTTTATGATCATAGAAAGTCGTTGTCCAAGAAAAGACGTCCGCGTAAAATCCGTGTTGGAGAGTTGCGGCTTTGAAATAGCCATAGATTGGATTTCCGCTTCCTCAACGAACGCGCCTCCCATTTAAGCTTTGGCGATTTCTTTCGCCATTAGATACTCGTCGTAGTAATTGCCCTCGTAGCAAATGACGCGCGGATCGGTCCCGTAGGTTTTGAATCCGCACCGTTCATAACAACGGATAGCGGGTTGGTTGGCGGTTACCACTGCGAGTTTGAGAATCTCCACCTTGCGCGATTTCGCCCAGATCGCGCACGAATCGATCAACGAGGCGGCGATGCGAAACCCGCGCCATTCGGGCAGAACATACACGCCCCAAATGCCAGCGCTATGACGGGTTTTCGGGCGATCTCCTCGCTGGATGCCGATCATGCCGACCAAGTTGCCCTCGTGTTCCGCAAAGAACATGATCGAACCCTCGCTTGGTTTCAGGCGACCTTCCCAGTAACTTGTTGGCGCATTCAGGCTTGCAAAGTAGTCGGCGCTGAATGCGGTGGGAGTGTCTTTCAAGGCAAACAGCCTCAGTTCGCGGAATTTTGGAACATCTGCAAAATTGGCGGTTCGAAAAGCGACATTTCCCCTCGGTGTTTCTAATGGTTGCATTGAAATCGCTCCATTGCCATATCGAACAAGGCTTGCGCGTTATCGGCTTGCGGGCTGTACACTTTCCATGCGAACACGCGGTCGCCGCAGTTCCAAGCCGCGGCGGCTCCGTTGGGTAACAGCGGAGACGCGGTGGAGGTGATCGGGGTGTAGACCACGTTCATGTCGCGAATCAGTTTCACGTCCGGGTTGCCGAAGCGGGTGTCGAGCCCCTCCTCGAGGATTAAGTCCAGTAGGAATTGAGGGTCTGCCGCGCCGGGCGCGAGCTGCCAGATCATCTGGATGAACAGGTTGCCGTTAAAGGCGGCGAGTAACCCTTGCGAGTAACTGCTTGGCGAGACGGGGTTTTGTTGCGCGCTCACATCATAGAACGCCATATCGAGCGGGTGCCCGATGCAAAATTGATATTCGCAGAATAGACCCGCGAGGCTGAACGCTGTTGGTGATGGATATGGAGTTGGGATGGGTTGCGACGTGTTCGTAGGAATTGCGGATAACGTGGACGCAACCGCAACTTGAATTTGAATATTTGGGTCAGGTTTCGGCGCGCACGCGGTTACAATGAGCGCAAGCGCCAGGATAAACTTATTTCGCATGCTCACGATTATACAGGCAGACGGAACATTCTGGATGACGGTCACGTCCTTCGGTCAAGGAGTTTGAATGAAACGCATCGTGTTACCCATGATTTTGATCTTGATTCTTTCTGCCTGCGCCCCGGCAGGCAAGCCGACACAGCAATCGCTTTTCCCGGAGGAGGATGGACAGGTCGCGCCGACGCCGCAAACGGAATTGACGCTTGCCGAACAAGCGGCGATCTCGCATCTTGCCTCGACGTTGAGTCTGTCACCCGATGAGGTCGGCATTCTCTCAACGGAGGCGGTTGACTGGCCCGATGGCTGTCTCGGTGTTCAACGACCTGGGGTAATGTGCACGGAGGCGATTGTGCCCGGCTATAAAATCATATTGCAGGCTCGCGGTGAACAATACGAATTGCACACGAATAAGAACGGCAGTCAGATCGCGCAAGTTGGCGGGGCGCCGTTTGGTTTGATCGAAGAAGCCATCGTCGCGCAACTTGCTTCCAACCTTGGGCTGGACGCGGACACAATAGTCGTTGTGAGCAGTAAGGATGTCGAGTTTCCCGATTCGTGTCTTGGTGTGTCGATGCAAAATGTTCTGTGCGCCGAAGTGATCACCCCCGGCAAGATCATTGTACTGCAAGCGAACGGACTGGAATTCGAGTATCACATCAGCGAGGAGGGAAGCCAAGTTCAGCCCGCCACGCTTGCCCTCACCTGGACGCGAGACGGCGGCATCGCCGGGTTCTGCGATCAGTTGACTGTTTTTCTCTCCGGCGAAGCGTATGGGAGCAATTGCCGCTCAAAGCAACCCGAGGCAACGATGAAAACGATCGGGGAATTGTTAACCGCGACGGAACAGAAACAATTCTTCGCCTGGGTTATAGAATACGGTCAGGTGAGTTTGGATATGTCGGACCCGGTCATGGCGGCGGACCGGATGGTGGTGACGCTGGAGTTCTTCGGCGCCGGGGGCGATCAGCCAACCTCTGTCGATGAACAGGTAATGCTTGAGTTTGCGCAGTCGTTGTACGCAAATCTTTTCCCGTAGGTGTATGTTCGTACGGTAAAGTTTCCTTTGCGCTTAGTTTGGCAGGCTCGCCGCCACGGCGCTGTGTAATCACCCTCAGTACATAGATCAAACCATGTTGGGGATGCAGTTACACTGCATCCCGCTCGCAGTGCGACTGCGAGCGAACAAACATACGGAACGTTATTAATTTACCGGCCCTTAGACATAGATGAAACCGCCTCCAAATCGGAGGCGGTTCGATTGGCTATCACCCGGTTTTGCGGGCGTTAATGCGCGGTATCGGGCCCTTTGAAAGGCAAATAGCGCGCGGCAAAACTGAATGCCAACAGCCAGTAACTGACGACCAAGCTGGCTACGGCAAATTCGGGCCAGGTTGGGATATAAGAACTGACGCGGATGATCGGCGTGTAAGGATCATACGTGGGCATGGCGATCAACCCGGCAAAATTATAATTCCAACGAGTGAGAACAGTTGCCGCCATGGGGAAGAGCGAAAACACCATCAGGTATCGGAAGCTTTTAATTGATTTCGCCGAGAACATCGCCGCGCCGGCAATGATCGGAAGCAGAATTTGCCCGATCCAAAACGTCGATGAATACGGCGCGACGGCATTCAATGCTTCGGTTTGCAGGGCGATGTTCACGTCGAATGAATAGTAATAGGTGACCGCCCAATCCCACAGGCGCAGGTAAGTGAGCAACAAGGTTATTCCGCCGGAGAGACGCGCAACGTCATAAAGAATTTCATCCTTGACCAACCCCGGGCGCATCACGCGGAACATGATCACGCCCGTGAAAAACAGGAATGCGACCCCGCCGCTCATGGCGGAAAATACGAATTGAACGGGGGCGCTTTGGTTGAACCACACCCCGCGTCCGTTGAGCACGGAGTAGTATGCGCCGAGCGATGCCTGATGGAGCAGGGAAAGCGTCAACCCGACCACGGCAAGGACAGGCACCAGTTTGTGAAGCCAGTGCGCGAGTTTTTTTGCAAGCTCCACAAGTTTCTTGACGATCGGATATCGCTTATGTAAGGAATGCTCGTAGAAAAATGAATGTTCAACGACCACCGGCAAAATCTCCGCTGAGAGAACGCCAAGGTATAAGATCACGCACATGGTGATTTCCCAAAGCAGGGAGTGGGGTTGCCAGAACACCATTGGGTGCCAAAAGCGGAACGGCTGACCCAGGTCGAACCAGATGACCATGCCGGCGGTGGTATACCCCAGGAAGCCGAGAAGCACAGCCAGTTTTGCCACGATTTCAAACCGTTTGAGCTTCATAAGGTAGACGATCACCCCAAACACAAAAGCGGAACCGCCCAGCGAGATCGAGGCTAGGTCCATCACAACCCATAACCCCCACGGGACTTTATTCGTCAAACCTGTGACATCCAACCCGTCTCGTAGAACAACGAACGCGCCGTACATTCCGAACAAAATCCCCAATGTGAGGAGCCCGATCCAGTATGGGAAGATATCCACGCTTTTCTTGCCGAACCGAAACCTGGGAATGTGAATGTCTGTTTGCATGGCTAGTTTCCTTGGAAGGGATTATCCGTATGCGATTCGGGCGGGATGTAATACACACGCGGCTCTGTGCTGAGTTCCTCCCGCAGGCGCAGAGTGACCGTTGCTTCCGCCAGGGCGACTGAGATTGGGCTGGTCGCGTCGTTCATATCGCCAAAGATGCGCGCGTTGGTGGGGCAGGCAACCACGCAGGCGGGAGTCGCTTGATGGTCGACGCCGGGGACGAGCCCTCGCTCCAATCCCGCATCGATGCGATGCGAGCAGAAAGTGCATTTCTCCACCACGCCGCGAGGACGGTTGGGAACTTCTTGATAACCGAACGTGGGAGATTGCGGGCTGAGTTCGATCGGCTCCTTCCAATTGAACACGCGCGCATCGTATGGACAGGCGACCATGCAGTATCTGCATCCGATGCAACGGTCGTAATCCATTTCCACAATTCCGTCTGGGCGCTTGCGCGTCGCCGCTACAGGACAGGCTTGCACGCAGGGGGCTTCGTCGCAATGCATGCATGGGCGGGAGAGGAAGAATTCTTCGCCAGATCGCGTGGTTTCAGTGGTGACCACGCAGTAACGCATATCGTCTGCGAGATTGTTGACCGCGTTACACGCAAAAGTGCAATATTGGCAACCGATGCACAGGTTGATATCGATGAGCATTCCCCATTGATGACCGGTTCCTTCTCCGCCGCTGGAGGCGCGCGCGGCGGACAGCTTTCTCGCCATGGGAAGTTGGGTCAGCGCGGCGGCTCCCGCCATTGCTCCCGCCAGTTTAAGAAAATCTCGGCGCGAGGTTTTGTTCTCTTCCTCATCGGAAGTTATTTTATCGTCATGCTCGGTCATAGTCGGTCTCCATGAAGTTCGAGGGTGACATTCGTTTTATTCGGAGGGGGATGGCTTGCCCGGCTCTTTGCCGATGAGCGCCCAGGCGATCACGCCGCCAAAGATGAACCCGCCTAACACGTACACCCAGTTAGGCAACGCCACGCCGCCCTTTACGGGTTCTGACGACTCTTCCGCCGTTGTGGCAGGCGCGGGGGGGGTGGCGTCGACCGGGGCTTCGCTGTTCCCTAGCGCCTTGATTTCAAGCCCCGCATCGCGGATCAATTTTGCCTCATGGAGGTTGTTATGGCACGTTTCGCAAGAGGCGACCGAGACGATCATGGTGTGATCGTTTTCCCTTCCCATGTGGCAGTTTTCGCAGGTCAAGCCTGCCGCGAAGTGCGTCGATTCGAGCGTGCTGTCCATTTCGTCTTTGTGGCAGTTCTCGCACACGGTATTCGATCCCTCGGCGAGTTTCATGCCTTGTGAATGTTGTTCATGACAACTGACACAACTCAAACCCATTTGACCGTGTTGGCTGATCGCCATTTGCCCGGCAACATCCTTTTCGGTTACGTTCGAGTGACAGACGATGCATGTGTCGTTTTCTTTCTCGATCGTGAATTTTGCCGTGTCGGGGTGTGTACCCGACGTATCGGCAATTTTATGGCAGACCGTACAACTGACATTTGCCTCGCGGTGCGGGCTATGTTCCCATAGGTTGTACGCCAGATCGTGACATTCCAGGCATTCGTTCGGGCTTTGCATTGCCGGCTCTACCGCAGAGACGCTCTGGGATGGAACAAAAACCAACGCGGCGAGCGTGACAAACAGAGCAAACGCGCCGGCAAATAAAAAAAAGTATGGGGTTGGTTTCATGGTTTGGCTTCTCCCGTAATTAGGGTGGATTGATCCGAAATTGATGGTACTGGTTATTTGGTTTATGAGTTAGTGTAGACTGTCATAAATATGGACAATGAACGTCATTACAATCTTCTTTGCCTAATGACAAGGCGGCGGTAAGGAAACCCGCCGCCTTGTTGATCTTGTGTTCTGCTATATTTATGGGCGCGTATAAGCGCTGACGTTGCCGCCGAGGTCTTCGATCGAGTCGATCAGGAACTGGATCACAAACTTCGGGTTGTGGGCAAACGCGCCGGGGTCTTTCTGAACGTACTGATAGTTGAACGCGGCTTTGACGAGTCGCGGCGTCCAGGCGGCGTACCCTTGCCCGTCGGCGCCGAAGAAGTACGGGTACGCGTGCGAGTCATACGAGATGATTCCGCCGTGCGCTTCCGAATACACCTGCATCTGCGCGTAGAGCGCTTCAGTCAACGTGGCGATCTCGCCGCTGATCCCTTCCGTCACATCGCCGTCGCCGTCGTAATCCACATCCGTTTCGCGGATGGTAGTCGGGTCGGTGGTGTCGTGGCAGGTTTCGCAAGATTCGACCTTCGGCTCGAGCGCGTGCACATCGTGACAATCCTGGCACTTGTTGGCTTTCCCTTCTTCAGAGGCGTGCAGGTTCATGCCGGCATATTCCTTGCCTTCGTACATGTACGCGCCTTGAACATCAGACCCAAACAGAGTGGCGCCTGCCGCAAAGTAATGGATGTTCTTGAAGCGGATCTTCGCATCCACGGTATCGAGGTCCTTACCACGGAGACTGGCATTCATGCTGGTTGTGGATTCGCGTCCCTGATGGCAGGAGATGCATAAGTTAGAGTCGTCTGGCAGGAAGTTGCCATCGGCATCTTTGCCGCCGTAACTAACCGTCTTGCCGCTGGGGAAGACAACCGAATTGATGGTGTAGCGATCGGGGAAATTCGCTCCATCATGGCAGGTTGAGCAGGCGAAACCATTGCTGGCGGGCGCAGGGCTGAGCCCGACGATGGTCGTTGCGCCGGTCGCGCTGACCATGGTCGACCCGCCCGCCGCGAGGAAATCAGGCAAGCCGGTTGCGGTATGGCACTTCACACAGCCAAATGGGACCACGCCATTCCCTTCTTCTTCGCTATCCCAGTGTCGGAATGCTTCTGTGTTCCCGGCGAAGTGACCGGCGTCGGAACGAGCGAGCGCGCTCACATCGCCGCCCAGATCGGCGATCGAGTCATACATCAATTGGATAATATATTTGCCGCCATGCGCGTACGCGCCGGGGTCTTTCAGCGACACTTGATAGTTGTACGCGGCTTTTAACAAGCGCGGGGTCCAAGTGGAATAAGCGTTCGGGAAAGCGGCTTCTCCTTCATCCACCGCGCCGTTGGCGTTGGTATCGTTGAAGAAGTATGGATAGGAGTGAGAGTCGTACACCAGCGCCGCCCCGGCAGTGTTTGCGGAATACGCCAGGATTTCGGCATACAGAATTTCGCGCAAACCTTCCACCTCGTAGTACATGCCCTCTTCCACATCGCCATCGCCATCGTAATCGTTGGCGGAGCTAACCATGCGCACATCTGCCAGATCTTCCACGGTCTTCACGTCCTCATGGCACTCCGCGCAACTTGCCACTTTCACATCCAACGTGTGCGGATCATGACAACCGATGCACGAATCAAAACCTTCGACATGTTGATTCTTCGAGTCGTACGCGAGACCCTCGTATTGATAGCCGCCCATCGCCTTGCCGCCATACAGCGTTGCCGCGGCGGCGTAATAGTGAATGTTGCGGAATCCAAATTTTATATCCTTGCCCTGATCGTCTTTGATGGGGGCAACAACGGCATCAGGGTCGGTCGCCGCAAACTTCTCGATCTGCGCGTCCACACTGACTTTCGATTCTTGTCCTTGATGACAGACCATGCAACGGGCATCATCCCCGGCGGTGACCGTCACACCAGAGGGGAAGGTGACCGTTGTCTTAGAGATCGTCGCGGCATTATGGCACGCCACACACTGGATGCCTTGCGCTTCGCTCGCAGGGACGACTGCATCGACCTTAGACAGTTCACTGCCATCCACGCCGAGGAAATCCTCATAGCCTGAAGTTGTATGGCACTTCGCGCACGTGACAGGCACCTCGGCTGGGTCTTCCCCATCCCAATGGCGGAAGGGTTCGCTGGCTACATCCGCATGACCCGATTCTTGCCATTCAACCAGATAGGGCGTCTCTGGTATAAGCGCGGGAATTTCGGTGGGCGCGGGTGGTTCGGTTGGGGCGGCTGTGGGGGTGTTCCCGCAGGCGGCGAGAATCACCCCCAGGATGATGGTCGCTCCGATGGAAATCAGTACGTTCTTCAGTTTCATAGTGGCATCTCCTTTCAATTTTCAATGCGTAGCGTAAGTGTTGCCACAGCTCTTTAAAATATTGCAAATACCAATGTGTAGAGAACCTACGTCCTGAATTCTATGTGAGCGCCACATTAAGAGATAGTTAAATTCTTTCCTCTTTACGGTGACAAATGTCATAAAAGAGGTGTCCGAATTCATTATGGGTAACTGGCATACACATCTCGTCTGCCGTCGGCGGTAAACAAGATCACGTCATAGGGTTGAGTTTCAACTCCCGCGGTCTCCATTCCGGGCGAGCCGATGGGCATCCCTGCGACCGCCAAGCCAATGGCGTCGGGTTTTTCGGCGAGCAAGCGGTTAATCTCGGATACTGGGACATGTCCCTCGATCACATAGCCATCCACGATGGCGGTGTGGCATGATTCGAGTTCAGTTGGCACCTGATATTGAGCTTTGACAGGACCCATATCTTGCACATTCTTCACGATCGCGTCAAAGCCGTTCTCTTCGATGTACTGAACCCAGTCGCCACAACAGCCTCAGGTAGGAGAGCGGTATACCGTAATCGGAATTCCGCCTGAATTTTCACTCGCGCACGCGCTCATCAAGAGGGAGAGCGCCGCTAGCAGTATGAACAGATTTTTCATTTTCAATTCCTTTCTTTGAAAGTCCGTGCCGCAAAGTTCACGTTGCGGTTGCGTATCGAAACAATGAGCAAATCGCGCGATCAGTTTTGTGCTGCGGCTTGCCTACTGGTGAGATAGCAAGAATCCAACGCCAGTTCCAAGCGCAAACAGGACAAATGTAAGCAGTGTGCCAGCCTGCGCGGGGATGATCTGATCGGTTTTCTCCGGGTGGGCAAGCAGGCGTTTCGCGGCTGAGAACGCCGGTACTGCCGCGCTCAATCCCAGCCAGAGGGTGAACGGGAGATTCAAAAACGGCAGAGCCAGCAAAACGACAAATGGGATGGCGACGATTCCCGCAAAGATAAGGCTGGAATTCTTTTTCCCCAGGTGCGCAACAATCGTCCTCTTTCCGGCGCTTTGGTCTGCGTTGTAATCTGGAAATTCGTTGATGAGCAGGAACGCGCCGATCAGAATTCCAAGCGGGATAGACACGAGGATAACCTCCAAGGAAACTGCGCCACGTTGAACGAGAAACGTTCCCGCGCCAATGACCGGACCATATGTTACCGTGACCGCCAACTCCCCCAATCCGCGATAGGAGAGTTTGAGCGGCGGCGCGTGATAAGAGAACGCCAGCGCGACGCCTATCATTCCGATCCAAAATACTCCCGGCTCGCGCCATAGCGCGATGGATAATCCCGCGAGACTTCCGAGCAGGTAACAAACGAGCGCGATACCGATGGTTTGACCTTTTGTCAATAGAGCGTCTACCAGCACGCGCTTGCCGCCAGAGAAAGGAGAGCGGTCTTCCTCTTGCACCGCCTGGTCGTTGCCGCTGTTCCAGTCGAAGATTTCACCGGAGGCGTTCTTTGCCACTTCGATGGCGAAAATTCCCAACACGGTAACCGCCAGCCATCCGAAATGAAGCGGGCCAGTTGCCGCCGCCGCGCACGCCCCCAAAAACATCGAAGCGAACGAGGCGAGCGAAATCTTTGGGTCGGCGAGTCGCCATAATCCCTGCCAGAATGCGGGTTTCATGGGCTATTTGTGAACAACCACGATCTGGTACATGCCGCCAAACATAGTTGCCTTGAAAACATCCACAGGGATAAAATCTTTTGGTAGCCATGCCCCAATCTTGGTCTTCCAGATCTCCAGGGCAAAGGGTTCGAGCATGTTGAACATGATTGGATAGAGATAGCGGAGAGGATTCCACCAAAACGGTTTGTGAAAATCAACGATAACCAGTTTTCCGCCGGGTTTGAGGACGCGCAGCGCTTCGCTTAATGTTTGTTTTCGAACTTCCTCGGGCATTTCATGGAGCAGGAAGAACATCACCGCCTGATCGTATGTTGCGTCTTCCATGGTCAGGTTCGCGACATTATTTTGGATGTACTGGACAGGCGCGTTGTGAGGCATTTTTCTTCTTATGTTTTCCAATTGAGCGGGGACGACATCCGCAATATCAAGCGAGGCGCCTGCGGCGATACGGTCTGCCAGTTGGGTGGAAAATTCGCCGTAGACCGCGGCGATCTGTAGCGTGCGTCCATGGATTTGATTGCCCAGCGCGTCCAAAGCCCGGTCGCGTAGTTGATCCATATTGCCCAGCAAGATCAAGTTGACGATCCAGGGGTGATCGAAAAATGAGATCGCGTAAGGTCGAACGTAAGCCCACCAGTACGTGTTCTCGAGATAGGCGGGGATTTGGACATTCGCGGGGTAAGGCTGATCCTTATCCTTTGCCCACGAGTCTACAATCCGAGACAGTGTTCTTCCGTTCTTGATGTTCTGGCTGATGGTGGTGTTCATGAGGTTGCTTCTCCTTTAAGAAGTTTGTTATTTTGCAACGCCGCCGATGATTCCAAGAATGCCGACAGCGGAGAGCGCGAGCCAAAATAAGAGCAGGAGGATGTTCAGCGCTTTTCGCGTCGTTGTGACGGACGCGAAGTCGAACAATATCTGTCTCAACCCGGTGATGCCGTGCGAGAAGGCAAACGCCAGCAACAGGATATCGTAGACGCGCCAGCCGAGGGTTGCCCAGCGATCCGCGACCAAGCTTAAGTTGACATTTTCAGCGCCAATGATGAGGGTGGTGAATATTGCGTGGAACCAGACCATTGGCGCCAGCAAGATGGCGCTCAGACGCAGGTATTTCCATGCGGCTGTATCGAAGGTGGGTTTGATCCGAAGGCGGCGATTGGTTGTCATAAGTTTGCTAGATGATGTGAAGACCATGTAACGCCATAATGACGGCGGCTGGAAGCCAGAGGAGGATGGCAATGATCCAGGTGGCGCGAACAGAATGAAGGGCGGGATGAGGCGTCCACAAGTCGAGATGAAAAAGGTCGAAGTAGGCGATACGAAATCCATTCACGCCATGAAAGATGACCAGGAATGCCATGATAATTTCAGCGGCAAGCCCGGCGGGGGTTCGCAAACCGCCGTTGAGCGAGTCGTATACGCCTGGCATGTAATGAGCCGTTGATTCAAGCAGAATATGCAGGCTGAGGAAGACCAAAACGCCCAGCCCCGAGATGCGGTGCATGAGGAATGTATAGTGTGATATGCCCCCGTGATAGCGTATGAGCCCTGACACGCCGTTGACAATATTTTTGACCATGCCGAACGTGCCTTTATGGGCGGATGTTTATACGATTAACTTGTAGAGAACCACATCCGCCAAGACGCCGAGAATAAAAAGCGAACCAAACGCGCGGTTATACATAAACGCGAGCGGCGCGAAATACAGGGGCCAGCCGCCCTGACCCTGAGGGAATCCCTCCGGTCGTTCTTCAGGCTTGGGCTTGAGGAACGCCGGGGCAACCTGTTTCAACTTGGGAAGGGCAAACAAGACGATCAGCAGTACCGGTGAAAAAGTACCCGTTGTCACGAGGTAGATGACGATGAAATAAGGGAGGATCATCATTCCCAAAACCGCGTATCGGGAGGCTTTCTCCCCCAGAAGCGACGGCAGGGTGTGAATGCGCTTTTCCCGGTCGGGCATCATTTTGTCGATATGTTTGCCAAAAATGACCGTAGTGACGCCCAGAGCGTAGACCGCGCTGGCGATCGCAATATTCCAATCCCAGGTGTGCGTGATGACGAAATATCCTCCGCCCACCATGAGCGGACCCCACACAAGAAAAACGGCGATCTCGCCGAGGGCAATGTATTTTAGGGGCCAGGTGTAGAACAATAGGAAGAACGCGCCCGCGCCAAGCAACGCCCAAGTGACTGTGTTGAAGTTGGTTTGCCAGACAAGGTAAAGCCCGCATACGAACGCAAGTAAAACGGTGACGAAAAAATAGGCGAGATGTTGCCGCTGGCTGAGTAACTGGTTTTCGAGGGGATGTGGACCATACATGGTGCGGAAGTAATTGTGACGATCCACGCCGCGCGAATAATCCACATGATCGTTGAGCAGATTGTTACTGGCGTGGGCGAGGACGAGTCCCAACGTGAGGGCGACCCACGCGGAAAGATCGAACGAGTTGGCGCGCCAGGCAAACAGTCCGGCAAGAACCGCCGACATGGCGGTCATCACTAGAACAGCCGCGCGAGTGGAGATCAGCCACTTTGAGAAAATATCCAGACCATCCCATTCCTGCTTGGATACGTTGGGAATTACCGTGAGAGCTTTTCGCCACATTGGGAGGTTCATTGAGCGCTCTGTGATGTCGCGTTAGGGGGTTAATTGAGCGAACGAGGTGTTCTTGAGTTTGGCGACCAATTCATTTTGCGCGTCGCACCACACCGGGCGGATGGGGCAGGTCTCGTCGAACGAACATGCGCCAGATTTTTCCACACACATATTAAGTTGGATCGGGCCGTCGATCGCCTCGATCACTTCCAACAGTGAAATTTGGTCCGGCTCCCGCGCGAGCGTGATGCCGCCCCGGGCGCCCCGGGAAGTGTGCAGTAACCCTGCCACAGAGAGTTGTGAGATGATCTTTGCCAGAAAAGACGGCGGAATTTTCTGTTCCCTGGCAACCTGACTGGTGGCGATCCGTTGATCTTTGCCCGCGCGCGCAAGGTACAAAATAGCTCGCGTGGCGTAGTCGGCTTGGCGGGTGATTTGCATGGTTACCTTCCTTGTTTTTGGGCGGGTTGGACAGCGCGGCATTCCGATAATTTGGACATTCAAAATCCTCGATGAAAGTGTATTTTGGAAGGGCGTGTCCGAGAAGTGACAGATGTCATGAATGCGGATGATGATTTTCGCGCCCAAATTCCTTGACGGATTGCCGCTGGCGAAGTATATTCACCCTACCCCCCTGGGGGGGGTAAGACCCAGGCGGAAGCCGCCGTCGGAAATCCGAGGACAACATGGAAAATGAAGCTACAATCCGCCGTTTGAAAACCATCGAAGGGCACCTGCGCGGTGTCATCCGCATGGTGGAAGAGGACGCCTATTGCATTGACGTGATCCGCCAGATCCAGGCGGTGGATGCGGCGTTGAACAAGGTCAGCGCTCAGATTCTGGAGAATCACCTGAACTCATGCGTCATTTCCGCAGTGCAGGGAAACGACAAAAAGGAGCGACAACGCGTTTTGAAAGAAATTACCGAAGTGTTCGAGATGTCTACAAAAGTTTGATGTTTTCCCAACCTTTACAAGGAGTTGAAAGATGCTGAAAAAGATTTTGCCTGCGTTTGTTTTGGTCTTCCTGCTGACGGCTTGCGGAGCCGCGGCTAGCCCGGAGAAAGCGATTACTCTGGAATTGACCGATTTCGCCTTCGGGCCGTCGTCGGTCACGATCCCGGCGGGTCAGCCTGTCAAGATCACTCTCGAGAACAAGGGGCTTGTCGAGCATGATTTTGTCATCGAAACCATAGATGCCTCCATGGAATCCATGCAGGATAACGGCTCTGAAATGCACCACATGGAAGGCGGCGCTTCAGAAGCCGCTGTGCATGCCGCCGTGCAAGCTGGCTCTTCCACCACGCTCGAACTGACCGTTTCGGAGCCGGGCACATATACATTCTTTTGTTCAGTGCCCGGACACAAAGAAGCCGGAATGATCGGCGAATTGATCGTCAAATAAAACAAATTCAAGGAGAAAACCATGACCACCGTTACCTATTCCGTCCCCGCCATGCACTGCGATCACTGCACTCACACCATCGAAATGGAAGTGGGGGAGTTGCAAGGCGTGCAGGCAGTGAAAGCCGATCTGAGCACCAAGAAAGTTCAGATCACGTTCGATACACCCGCCAGCGAACAAAGCATCAAAGCGTTGCTCTCGGAAATTGATTATCCCGCCGAGGGATTGATCACCCTATAGGACAAAGCAAGATTCTCAAGTCGTAGGTCAGGCTTTTAGCCTGACGCACTCATGAAGGAATGAGTTTGGCGGGTTGAAAACCCGCCCTACGAATACTTTTGCAAGAGTTCTTGTATGTAAGGACAAGATGACAGACTCTCATGCCCAACATGAGCACCATGACCATTCCCAAATGGAACACGACGCTCATCCCACCCCAAAAGCGGACACACATGCCGAACACATGACTCATACCCCCGCGCCACAAAGCGGACATGAGATGCATGTTGGGCATTCCGCGCATGGAATGGGCATGGCGGATGAACACGCAGGTCACGTAAACCACAGCGGACATGAAGACATGTTCCGCACGCGGTTCTGGATCTCCCTGCTGTTGAGCATTCCCGTTTTGCTCTACACGCCCATGCTCCAGATGTGGTTTGGGTTCAGGATGCCTGAATTCATGGGCAGTCAGTGGGTGGCGGCTCTGTTTGCCGTGATTGTTTTCGTTTACGGCGGCGTGCCGTTCCTTCAAATGGCTATCCCCGAAGTTCGTAACCGCCAGCCTGGCATGATGTTGTTGATTTCATTGGCGATCTCGGTTTCATTTGTTTATAGCCTCGCCGCGTTGTTCTTTAATTTAGGCGAAGGTTTCTTCTGGGAATTGGTCACGCTCATTGACATCATGCTGTTGGGACATTGGATCGAGATGCGTAGTGTCCGTCAGGCTTCGGGCGCGTTGAACGCCTTGGCAAAGTTGATGCCCGATACTGCCGAACACATTATGCCCGATGGCAGTGTGCACACCATGCCAGTCTCTTCGTTGAAGTTGAACGATCTCGTGCTTGTCCGCCCTGGGGCGAGTATCCCTGCCGACGGCGTGGTGGCAGATGGCGAGTCGGATGTGAACGAAGCGATGATCACGGGCGAGTCGCTTCCAGTGAAAAAAGTCGCGGGCGGGAAAGTCATCGCGGGCAGTATCAATCAAGATGGAAGTCTGCGCGTGCGCGTGTCCGCCATCGGCGAACAGACCGCGCTGGCGGGCATCATGCGTTTAGTCCGTGATGCGCAGCAAAGCAAATCGAACACGCAAATACTAGCCGACAAAGCCGCGGGCTGGTTGTTCTATCTTGCCATCGGCGTTGCCGCGCTCACTGCTATTATATGGACGATCGCATTGGGCTTCGACCTGTTCACGTTGGAGCGCGTCGTAACGGTGTTGGTGATCGCGTGTCCGCACGCGCTGGGGCTGGCTGTCCCGCTGGTGGTGGCGATCAGCACCACGTCCGCGGCGCAGAACGGAATTTTAGTCCGCAACCGTTTGGCGCTTGAAGCCGCGCGTGAAATTGATGTCGTCATCTTTGACAAAACTGGCACGCTCACAAAAGGCGAGCAGGGAGTGGTTGCGATCAAAACCAATGGCGTGGATGAAAACCACGCTCTCGCGCTGACTGCGGCTGTGGAGGCGGATTCGGAACACATCATTGCCCGTGCGATTCGTGACGCGGCGAAAGAGAAAAATTTACATCTGCCCGTCGTCTCCGATTTTGAAGCCATCAAAGGACGCGGCATCCGCGCCAAGCACAACGGCAAGGATTTGTGGGTGGGTGGTCCTCGTTTGCTGGAGATGCTCAACCTTCAGCCCGATTCGGCGATTTTGGACTTCGCTTCTTCCTCAGGGACAAAGGGTCAGACCGTCGTCTACTTGATCGTTGACGGGAAGATTTTCGCCGCCCTCGCGTTGGCAGATGTCATTCGCCCTGAAAGTTATGCGGCGATTCAAAAACTTAATGAAATGAATGTGCAAGTCGCCATGTTGACGGGTGATAGCAAGGATGTTGCCCAATCCGTCGCCGACGAATTGGGAATCAAATTGTATTTTGCCGAAGTGTTGCCCGAACATAAAGACGAGAAAGTGATTGAGTTACAGAAGCAAGGCAAAAAAGTTGCCATGGTCGGTGACGGAGTCAACGACGCGCCCGCCCTCACTCGCGCCGACGTAGGCATTGCCATCGGCAGTGGCACGGATGTGGCTGTCGAGTCGGCGGGAATCATCTTGGTGAAAAGCAATCCGCTGGATGTCGTCAAAATTTTCAAGTTGAGCCGCGCCAGTTACAACAAGATGATTCAAAACCTGATCTGGGCTTCGGGCTACAACATCGTTGCCCTACCGTTAGCCGCTGGGATTCTCGCCTCGGCTGGAATTCTTCTTTCACCAGCCGTAGGCGCACTGTTGATGTCGGTCAGTACCATCGTCGTGGCGATCAACGCTCAATTGTTGCGGCGTGTGGATTTGTCGCAGTAAATAAATAAGGTTTTACCGTGTAACGGGAAAACCCTTTTCAAACACAAAGGACACAATGGTCACGAAGGAAAACACCTGTAAAATTTACGCCGTTTCCCTCCTTTGTGCACTTTGTGTCCTTCGTGGTTAGGCTCTTTCCCGTTAATTACGGGTAAGCCAAAAATATTCAATAAGGAGATTCAAAATGACACAAACTTTCGTAGACCCCGTATGCGGCATGGACGTGACGCCCGAATCTGCGGCTGGCACATCCGAATACAAAGGCGTGACGTATTGCTTCTGCGCGCCTGGTTGCAAGCGATCGTTCGACAAAGACCCCGAGAAGTACCTGAATAAGGGCGAGCAGGCTGAACACCACGACCATTCATCTCATTAGTCGGCGTTCTCTTGCGCCGAGGGACTCAAAACCATGTCAGAGCCATTTGATAAACAACAGCCCGTGACGGCAAAGACGGTCTGCGGTGGAACGTTGACGGATACCAGCGGTTACCCAAGCGCGACCTATCGCGGCGAGCAAATTTATTTTTGTATCCCCGCCTGCCTGCGCGCTTTCGAACAGAACCCCGATGCTTTTATGGCGGGCGAGATCGAACATCCATTAGATGAAGATCGAGCGAAAGAAGATAACAAATAGTATGTCCGACACAAAACAACTTACACTCCCCATCACAGGCATGACCTGTGCCAACTGCGTCGCCACCGTTGAACGCAACCTCAAGAAATTGGACGGCGTCAATTCAGCCGTTGTCAATCTGTCATCCGAACGCGCCACCGTGGATTTTGATTCTGCAAAGCTGGGAATCACAGATTTCATTGCCCGAGTCAATCGCGCGGGTTATGGCGTGGCGACTGGCGAGGCGGAAATCATCATCAAGCGACTCTCCGATGACAACGATGCGCGGCGGCTTGAAAAGTCGCTTGCGAGTCTCGAAGGCGTGCTCGAAGCGCAAGTCAATTTTGCAAATGAAAAAGCGCGCGTGCGCTACGTGCCGACGGTGACAACTCAGTCTGAGATCCGCGCGGCAATTTCAAAGTCGGGGTTTGAGGCGGTGGAGTTGGGCGGCGAAGCGGAAGATGCCGAAGCCATCGCGCGCGAACATGAGATTCAGGAACAGCGGCGTCTGTTCATCATCGGTTTGATCTTCACGGTCCCGTTGTTTGTTTTTTCGATGCTGCGCGATTTTAATTTCCTCGGGCATTGGGCGCACGAAAGTTGGGTGAACCTCACAATGATGCTCGTTGCCGCGCCTGTTCAATTTTATGTGGGCTGGCAATATTACGTCGGCGCGTATAAATCACTGCGCAACGGCTCTGCCAACATGGATGTGTTGATCGCGATGGGTTCGTCGGTCGCGTACATCTATTCGATGTTCATTACATTCGGCGCGCTTGCTGGTCACGTGTATTTCGAGACTGCCGCGGTCATCATCACGTTGATTCGACTCGGAAAATTTTTGGAAGCGCGCGCAAAGGGACGCACCTCCGAAGCGATTAAAAAACTGATGGGACTCCGCGCCAAAACAGCCCGCGTCATCCGCGACGGGCAGGAGGCTTCAGTTTCCATTGACGACGTGCGCGTCGGCGACGTGGTGCTCGTCAAGCCTGGTGAGACGATTCCCGTAGACGGCGTGGTGATCGAAGGCAAGTCCAGCGTGGACGAATCGATGCTCACGGGCGAATCGCTTCCCGTTGAAAAGAAACAAGGCGACGCGGTCATCGGCGCGACGTTGAACAAACTCGGCGCGTTGAAATTTGAGGCAACGAAAGTTGGCAAAGAGACCGCGCTCGCGCGTATCATCAAACTGGTCGAAGACGCGCAAGGGAGCAAGGCGCCGATTCAAAAATTGGCAGACCAGGTCTCGGCGGTGTTTGTTCCCGTTGTGATTGGCATTGCATTGCTCACGTTTGCAATTTGGTATTTCATTGTCCCCCAATTTACTAATTACCAATTTACCGATTCTCCCTTCACCACGGCTTTGATTAACATGGTTGCTGTTCTCGTCATCGCCTGTCCCTGCGCGATGGGACTCGCCACGCCAACCGCTGTGATGGTGGGAACAGGCAAAGGCGCGGAGTTGGGCGTGCTGTTCAAAAACAGCGAAGCGCTCGAACGCGCGGGCAAAGTGAATGTTGTGGTGTTGGATAAAACGGGAACGATCACGAAAGGTCAACCCGCGGTGACGGATATTGTGGTACATGGAAAGTGGAAAGTAGACGAGTTGCTGCGTTTCGCGGCAAGTGTTGAAAAAGGAAGCGAACATCCGCTTGGCGAGGCGATCTGGGCGGAGGCGACGACTCGCGGTTTGAGTTTGGGCGAAGCGGCTGGGTTTGCGGCAGAGGCTGGGCATGGCGTGCAGGCTGAGGTCGAAGGAAGAAGCGTTGCCGTTGGCAATCTCCGCATGATGAACGCGCGGAACTATCCCTTGAATGGACTCGAATCCGAAGTCTCTCGTTTGCAAGCCGAAGCGAAGACTGCGATGCTTGTCGCGGTTGATGGACAAGTCGCTGGCGTGATCGCGGTGGCGGATACGCTGAAAGAAAATTCAAAAGACGCGATTGATGATCTTCATCGCATGGGTTTGAAGGTTGCGATGATCACAGGCGATAACCAAAAAACCGCCGAAGCGATTGCCAAACTAGTTGGCATTGATGAAGTGCTGGCTGAAGTCTTGCCTGAAGGAAAATCATCTGAAGTGAAAAAATTACAGTCGCAAGTCAAAGGTCGAAAGTCGTCTGACCTTCGACATTCGACTTTCGACGTGATTGCAATGGTTGGCGACGGCATCAACGACGCCCCCGCGCTCGCTCAAGCCGATGTTGGAATTGCCATCGGCACTGGAACGGATGTCGCCATCGCCGCCGCGCCTGTCACGTTGATGAGCGGCGACCTGCGCGGTGTGGCGCGCGCCATCTCGCTTTCCCGCAAGACGCTTTCGACGATCAAACAGAATTTATTCTGGGCGTTTTTCTACAACGTGATCCTGATCCCCGCCGCCGCGCTCGGTTGGTTGAATCCCATGCTTGCGGCAGGCGCGATGGCGTTCAGCAGTGTGTTTGTGGTGACGAATAGTTTGAGGTTGCGACGGGCAAACATTTAGATAGAAAGGCGGCGATAAGCCGCCTTTTTGTTTGGTGTATACTCACTCCATGCCACAATACTTTACTGTACAGGAAGCTAATGAAACCTTGAAGATCATCCGCCCGCTGATGGATGACGTGATGCAAATCCGCCAGCGGATTCTTGCGAACCAGCCTGAAATTTGGTCAGCCGTAGAAAAATCTGCGGGAAATGGCGGTAATCCGACATTGAGCAAGATGGTGCTTGAGTTTGAAAAGTTCGACGCGTTGCTTCATCAGATACTGGATACGGGCGCGCAGATCAAAGATATCAACATCGGCTTGCTCGATTTCTCCGCGCTGAAAGACGGACGCGAAGTGTATTTGTGTTGGCAACACGGAGAGGGCGACATCGCCTTCTGGCACGAGATCGAAGACGGGTATGCAGGGCGGCAACCGATCCACTCGTTTTAGTAAGGTCGCGCGTTATAGCCGCATCCGATTCAAACAAATCCAAAATTACTCAGGAGAAAAATGAATAAAGGAATTTTGAATGGCATTGTCGCGTATGCGTTGTGGGGGTTCTTCCCGATCTATTGGAAATTATTGCACGATGTTCCCGCGCCGCAGTTGCTGGGACATCGGATCGGCTGGTCGTTTTTGTTGCTGGTGGCTGTGATTCTGATAACAGGACAGTGGAACGATTTTCGATCTGCCGTCAATGCGCGGGTCCTTCGCATTTACTTTATTGCCGCCATACTGATCGGGATAAACTGGCTGTTGTATGTCTGGGCGGTCAACGCGGACTTTATCGTCGAGACCAGCCTTGGGTATTTTATCAACCCTCTGTTGAGCGTGTTGATGGGCGTTCTCTTTCTGCGGGAACGTTTGAGGGCGGCGCAGTGGATACCCGTCATCCTTGCCGCGATCGGAGTCGCTTACCTAACGGTTGCCTATGGGCGCCTGCCGTGGATCGCGCTTTCGCTCGCCTTCTCGTTCGGCTTTTATGGGCTTGCCAAAAAGCTTGCCCCGCTCGGCTCGCTCTTTGGGTTGACCCTGGAAACAGGAATCCTCTTTCTGCCTGCGGTTATTTATCTCGGCTGGGCGGAAGCCAATGGAAGCGCGGCATTTTTACACACGGGAACAACTCCCGACCTTCTGATGATCGGCGCAGGCGTGGTGACGACCATTCCACTGTTGCTGTTTGCCTCCGCCGCGAAGCAAATTCCGCTTTCGATGATCGGCATCCTGCAATACCTCGCGCCGACGATCCAATTCCTGATCGGTGTGTTTGTCTATGACGAACCATTCGACCAATCACGGCTGATCGGTTTCAGCATTGTGTGGCTTGCCTTAATCGTCTTCTGGGTGGAGAACTATTGGGCTAGCCGCGTTCCGTTGTCTGCGCTTTCCACGGTGAGCGAAAAATAGCCGCGCCGCAGGCTACATAGAGCAGGGGATGTTTGGAAGCCTCCTCGGGTTTAACGATAAAATCGCCGTGTTATACTGCGTGAGGAGGCTTCAGGCACGTGAACACCAGTCGCTTTCGAAAAATCTTTCAACCCCTCTTTGGAACCGATCGGCGGAGTTTGACCGCGCGGTTGTTACATTCGATGATCTGGGCGGTGATGATCATCGGCGCGCTGATTCTTCTTTTCGATCTACGCGAGGGGAAAGCATCGTTCGACGCAAGAACGAGCATCATCTTCGGTTTGCTGGTCGAACAATTTCTTCTGCTCCTCCTTTTGAGATTGGGATATGTGAATACCGCCACCAACATTGCCTTGCTCTCGTTGTGGGGCGCGATGACCTACGGGGCATGGTATTCGGATGGCGTGCATGACTTGGCGATTTACGTATACATGCTCGTTATTCTCATTGCCGCCCTGTTGGCAGACTGGCGAATTCCCATTTTCATTGCCGCGATAAGCATCGTCGCGATTTGGGGCATGGCGATTGCCGAGTTGCGCGGAGATTTGGTCCCGCAGATCGATTCGGCGCTGGGTCGCGCGCGTGATCTGACCGCGATCTTTGCCTTCCTGGTTTTTCTCATCTTTTTATTGATCAAAATTCTGCGCGATGATCATGAAAAAACTCAAGAGGATTTTGCGGGCAGGTTGCGCGCGGAAAAAGCGTTGCGCGAAGGCGAGGAACGATTCCGCAGCATTTTTCAATCCAGCCCGATTGCGATCGTTCTGACCAGCCTCAACGAGGGACGGTTGCTCGACGCTAATGCGGCGTATTGGAGGTTAACCGGTTTTATTCCAAGCCAGGCTCTGGGGCGCACCTCTATTGAATTGGGGATTTGGGAGGATGAATCACTGCGGAGAAAATTCGTTACAAAACTGCGCGAGGAGAAAACAATCCACAACCCCGTCTACGAATTTTTTTCCGCCGCAGGCGAGACGAAGATCACAGACGCATATTATGAGTTGATCGATTTCGATGACAAGCCGGCGATTCTCTCCTTGTTTCTGGATGTCACAAAACAAAAACAGGCTCAAGACGCCCTCTTTCAAAGCGAACGCCGCATGCGCGCCATATTCGACGCAATTCCCGATATGCTCTTCGAGTTACAGCGCGATGGAACGATTTTGCGATTTGTCCCATCCGCGTTGTTCGACCCATTGATGCCGCCTGAGGAATTCCTCGGTAAAAAAGTGTCGGAGGTGCTTCCGCCGCTCGCGGAACAGACGGCATTCGCCATAACTCGCGCGCTGGAATCGGGCCAGGTAAACGCGTTTGAATATCAGATGCCGCAAAGCGGGGAGCGCAAAACGTTCGAAGCCCGGATCATATCCATCGACTCCGATACCGTCATGGCGATGATCCGGGATGTGTCTCTCGTCAAATGGATAGCCACCGAACGTGAAAAACTGATCAACGAACTGGAGGCAAAAAATGCGGAACTCGAACGGTTTGTGTATACCGTCTCGCATGATTTAAAGTCTCCGTTGGTGACCATCGTAGGTTTTTTGGGCTATCTCGAAGAAGATCTCAAGCGCGGCGATATGGAAGTACTGCGGAAGGATGTCCAGCGCATTTACCTCGCCGCGTATAAAATGCAAGACTTGTTGAAAGACCTGCTGGAACTCTCGCGCGTTGGGAGGGCGCTGAATCCTCCACAGATGGTTTCATTCGGAGAACTTGTCGAAGAAGCGCTCGAATTGACCGAAGGAAGCCTGCAGGCGCGCGGCGCGCGAACTTTGATTCAGCCGGACCTGCCGGTTGTATATGGCGACCACCAGCGTTTATTGGAACTTTTGCAGAACCTGATTGACAATGCCGCCAAATATATGGGCGATCAGGTCGACCCGACGATTGAAATTGGGCAGGCTGGGCGCGAAGGCGGCAAGCCGATCCTGTTTGTCCGTGACAATGGAATCGGCATCGCACCGGAATACCATGAAAAAATCTTTGGTTTGTTCAATAAACTAGACCCGGGCGCCGATGGGACCGGTGTGGGGCTGGCGCTCGCCAAACGAATTGTCGAATTCCACGACGGCAGATTGTGGGTCGAAAGCGAGGCGGGGAAAGGCGCCACGTTCTACTTTACGCTTCCCTCCCAGTCCGAGTCTGCGCGCTAACCCATGTCTCACTCTCCCTTTCGGCGACTGCAAGAAGCATTCATCGAACCTCCTCAGATCGCGGAGGATATTGCGCTCCGTCATAAGTCGCGCCTGCTGAATATCTTTCTATTGATCATGATCGTGATCTTTATGGGCGTGGATGGTTATTACCTCGCCTCTATCCCGGGTTACCAGCCTCCCTGGTATGGGTATGTTTTTCTGGTTGGGTCTTACGTTGTGAATCGCGCTGGTTTCTACCGCGCTTCGGCGTTGTCGATCCTCATTATGTTCCCGGTGGTCATCTTCATCAATATCGTTTCCGGCACGTCCTCATCTCCTGTGACAACCATCTATTATCTGATCCCGGGGCTGATCCTGGCTGGGATATTACTCTCGCTCAAACTCACTATTCTCTTTGCGGTCGTTGAGGCGGCAATCCTGCTTTCCATTCCCTTTGCCGCGCCGCAATCTTTTGCCGATTTTGAATCCATCATTGGGCCTCTCTCCGCTTTTCTCATCAGCGCTGTGCTGGTATTAGTTTCGATCAGCCACCGCAACAGGGTGGAAGCGGAGCGGCAAGAAGAACTGCGTAGAAGCGAAGAACGCTATCGTTTGATCTCGTCGGTCACCTCCGATTATGTGTTCTCCAACATACAGGACGAAAAGGGCGACATCGCGCTTAACTGGGTGGCGGGAGCGTTCGAGCGGATATCGGGCTATACGGTGCAAGAATTCAATGAGCGCGGCGGGTGGGTGGCTACGATCTACCCCGACGATATCGAGAAGGACGCGCGCGATATGGACAAAATTCGCAGGGGCGAAACGGTGATCTCAGAATTGCGGACCGTTCATAAAGACGGCTCGATCCGCTGGGTGAGAAATTATGCTCATCCTGTTTTGGATTCGCAACAAAATACATTGATCGGCATTTATGGCGCGGTTCAGGATGTCACCGAACAAAAGCAGGTTCAACAAGAACGCGAGGACTTGATCAGGGAATTGGAAGCCAAAAATGCCGAACTGGAGCAATTCGCCTACACGGTTTCGCATGACCTGAAAGCGCCGCTTATCACGATCAAAGGTTTCCTCGGTTTTCTCCCCGAAGACGCGCGCTCGGGAAATGTGGAGCGGCTTGAAGGCGATCTCCGGCGCATTGGCGATGCAACGGAGAAAATGCGCAAACTATTGGACGACCTTCTTGAGCTTTCAAGGATTGGGAGGCTGGCGAATCCGCCCACTGTCATAGCGCTCAAAGCATTAATTGACGAAACTCTCGGCTTGGTCCAGGGTCGCCTGACGGAAAGAAAAATCCGTATCACCATTGAGGATGATCTGCCTTTCCTCTATGGAGACCGGAGCCGCCTCTTGGAAGTTCTACAAAACGTATTCGACAACGCGTTGAAATTCATGGGCGATCAATCGAATCCGCAGATTGAAATAGGCGGGCAAAAGGAACCGCAGAATGGGTTTGTAACGATCTTTGTGCGCGATAACGGCATAGGCATTGCGCCGCAATATCATGAGCAAATCTTTGGCTTGTTCAACCGGTTGAATCCAAAGATCGACGGGACAGGCGTGGGCTTGGCGCTTGCCAAGAGGATCGTTGAATTTCATGGCGGCAGAATTTGGGTGGAGAGCCGGGTGGGCGAGGGCGCCACGTTTTACTTCACGCTTCCGCTGGCGGACCAAGCCAGCCCGGCGAGCGAATCGCCCTCATCCTGATGGAAAAGCGGATAATGCCGGGTCGGATTGTATCTATTTTCACAAACGGGAGTATAATCCTTGCGTTTGCAAAGACCGGCTCGCTTCTGCGCGTTGTTGGAAACCCTGGAGTACGAGAAAATCGCTTGTCATAGACGGTCTTCACGAAAGTTCAGGCAACGTGTCGCCTGCCTTGACGCAGTACAACTACGTCAAGAACTTCGTGCAGACGCAGCGCAATTGCGTCAAGAACTTCAGCATCAAGAACTTCACGGTTGGAAACGAGTTGTATTTCGGAGCGCATGATGATCAAACTCAGTTACAGCACCTTTGGGTTAACCAACCTCGATTTTTTGCGCGCCATCGAAGTGGTGGACAAAGCGGGCTACCCCGGCGTGGAACTCTCGTTTCACCGCGACCAATTCAACCCGTTCAACCTGACCGACGAGTATCTCGACGCGATCAAGCGGAAGCTCGACTCGCTGGAAGTGACCGCGGCTTGCATGTCCACCGCCTCGCATTTTTTCACGCCGCAGCGTCCGCACGAACCTTCGTTGATGACTCCCGATCTGGCGGGACGCAAACGCCGCATCGACCTCGTCCGCAGGGGAGTGCATGTTGCCCGCAGGCTGGGCATCCCGCTCGTCTCGTTTGGAAGCGGTTTTATCCGCGATGAACATGTGAGCAATCCGTCTGTCAACCCGCGCGAGTTGCTGGTGGATAGTATCCATCAATGCCTTTCGTCGTTGCGCGACGACGACAATATCACATTGTTGATCGAGCCTGAGCCCGGCATGTACATCGAGACGCTCGCGCAGGGCATGGGTCTCGTGGATGAGGTTGGTTCATCGCGTTTCCAATTGCACCTCGATCTGAATCATAACTATTGCTCCGAGACGAACTATCTCGAGGCGCTGGGCAAAGCCGCGCCGCGCGCGAAGTTTTTACACGTGTCCGATTCGCAGGAGGGTTATAACCTAAAGCTGGTGAAGGCGAGTGACGACCTCAAGATGGATTTGAACTTTGCCAAATACCTGATCTACTTCCCCGAGACGGCGGATTATCTTTTAGTTGACCCCGATCACCCCATTTACTTTTACGATGAGACCCCCGGCGCAAAGCAAAAGAAACTGATCGAATCGATTCTGGGATCGGCGAACATCTCTGTGCCGCCCGCTTTTGTGGATTACAACAGCCTGTATGCGGGACAATCTCCGTTTGAAAGCGAAATCTTCGTCTACCTCATTTCGGTTCCGGGCTTGACGTACGATGTGCTGGAGCGCGCCCGCCCGATCATCATCTATTTGCGAAGCGCGAAAGACGCAAACGGAAAACTTCTGATGGATAAGATGGTCGCCAACACGTTGACGGGTATTGTCCACTTCCACGAAATCCCCGGCGAAGGGACGATGGACTTCGCCGCCACATTCAAGACCCTCAAAGACAACGGCTTCTCCGGCTATGCCTCGGTGGAGTTGTATCACCATGTGGCGTCGTGGGAAAAAGCGCTCGCGGATAGTTACAAACACCTCTCACAGTTTGTCTAGCACGGCAAACTTCAGTTTGCCTTTGGAGTATTTTCATGATCAACCTCGAACAACTCGGCTGGGCGACAGCCACCGTCGGCGAACTCGACCACCGCAGATTGAAAGCCCCGCACGTCAAACTGCGCTCTGCGAAACCGGGCGCGGCTGGCGACGTGATCTATTCGGTGGATTTGCGGATCAACCTGCCGAATTCCACCTTCCTCACCTCCACTGAAATGCACTCGTTTGAGCATTTCCTGTTGTGGGGATTTCAAAAGTATATGCCGCAGAATTTCATCTCCATCGGCTTGATGGGATGCCAGACCGGCTTCTATCTGGTTTTGCTCAATGAAGGACGCTCTGAAGCCGTGATGGATGTGTACGAAAAAATATTAAATGATATCTTGGTTGCCGTCGAAGTCCCTTACGCCAACATCGAACAATGCGGCAATTATAAGAATCACAGCCTCGAGATGGCGCAGGCTCTCGCGCAAAGGGTGTTAGACGCGAAAGCAGGCTGGCGTCAGATCGTGTAGAGTTGGGACGAGAATGACCACGCGCAAAGTTACCTATCAACACACAATCGAATACGAGGTGATCAACACCTCGGGCTTGTTCCACCCGCAAAATTGGGCGTTGCTTTCAGTCGGCAAGATCGAAGACGCGCGCCGCTTTGTGGTGGTGGACGCCAATGTGGAAAAACATCACGGCGCCGTTATCCGCGCGTATTTTGATTTTCATCATGTGGATGCGCGCATTGTGATCTTCCCCGGCGGCGAGGAAAACAAGACGCTGGATCACTACCTCGCCCTTGCGCATGAACTCGATCTTTTTCCGATTCATCGCCGCGATGAGCCGATCATTGCCATCGGGGGCGGCGTGCTCACCGACCTGGTGGGCTTCGTGGCGGCGAGTCATCGCCGCGGCGTGCCATATATCAAAGTACCGACCACGTTGATGGGGTATGTGGACGCCTCCATCGGCATCAAGACCGGCTTCAACTTCAACGGCAACAAGAATCGCCTCGGCGCTTTTCATGCCCCTCAAACTGTTCTGCTCGACAAAACGCTTCTCAAAACTCTGCCGCGCCGTCACCTCCTCAACGGCGTGTGCGAGATCATCAAACTTGCCGTCGTCTGCGATGCCGAATTGTTCGACTTGCTTGAATTGCATGGAGCGCAAAGTGTGGCGTCGCATTTTCAGAATGGAGAAAGCGACGTCCTACTCGACCGCGCCATCACCGGCATGATCAAGGAGTTGGAGCCGAATCTTTTCGAGGCAGAACTTGCCCGCAAGGTGGATTTCGGTCACACCTTCAGCTACGGATTGGAGACGCGGCACGAGGCGAATTTGCTTCACGGCGAGGCGGTGTTGCTTGACATCCTCCTCTCCACGCTGATTGCGCGCGGACGCAACTTGTTGACGGATTCTGACGCAGAACGCATCTTCCGCTTGACGCGCGAGTTGGGCTTCGCTTTCAACGCCTCTATCCTTGACCCCAGCCTGCTTTACTCCTCGTTGATCGAACGCACGTATCATCGGAACGGACTACAGCGCGTTCCCATGCCGCATGGTATTGGCGGCTGTACTTTCCTCAACGATATTAGCGCGATTGAAATTGAATCTGCTGTAAAAATTTTGGAAGATTGGATGACCAAAGAATATGAAATCCTTTGACAATGTTGATCAACGGGAGATCGATCGGTTCGATCACTTCTCCAGTATTTGGTGGGACTTGAAAGGCGAGATGGGCACTTTGCACATCATCAACCCGCTGAGGACGAAGTTCATCATGGAGCAACTCCCCGCGAACCCGAAGATCCTCGACGTGGGATGCGGCGGCGGAATCCTCTCTGAGGCGTTGGCAAAGGCCGGCGCGCGGGTAACAGGCTTAGACTTGTCCGAAGCGTCCGTCGAGGTGGCGAAACGTCACGCGCAGAGTCAGAATCTCCAAATTGATTATCGCTACGAAAGCGTCCAGGATGTGGCGGATCGAGAGGCGGGGACGTTCGACGGCGTCGCTTGTATGGAAATGCTTGAGCATGTGCCGGAGCCGGGCAAAGTGGTGGCGGCATGCGCGAAGGCGCTCAAACCCGGTGGGCAGGCGTTCTTCTCCACGATCAATCGCACGCCCAAAGCGTTTCTGTTTGCCATCGTCATGGGCGAATATGTTCTGCGTCTGTTGGCGCGCGGCACGCATACCTACTCGATGTTGATCCGCCCGAGCGAACTCAAACAGTGGAACCGCGAGTCGGGGCTTGATTTTGCGCGCCTCGCCAGCCTGATGTACAATCCTATCACGCGCGGTTGGAAGGTTGCGCCGAATAAAGAAGACGTGAACTACATGGCGCATTTTATAAAAAGCAAAAGCGCAAAGTAAACTTTGCAGTACATTGGAGACATACATGAAACGATTCTTCGCGCTTTCGAGAACTACTCACGGAGTTTTAGACCTCGCCATGCCGGGCTTTGTCGCCTTGTTGTGGTTGGGCGCATTCCCGCCGTTCTGGACCATCGTCCTATCCCTCTTCACCGCCTTTGCGGCTTATACCGCGATCTATGCGCTCAACGACCTCGTTGGCATTGCCGTAGATAAAGAAAAATTCGCGGGCGGCATCAATGCCGGTTATTCGGTCGAGGCTTCCGATTTGCGCTATCCTCTCGCGCAAAACGCCCTCAGCATTCGCCATGGCGCGCTTTGGTTCGCGGGTTGGTTTGTCGTTGCGATGGTCGGCGCGTACTTCCTCAATCCCGCCATTGTCGTCATTCTCGCATCCGCCGCAATCCTCGAAGTGATCTATGTGCTGTTGCTCAAGGTCACGTATCTGCGCACCTTCGTCAGCGGACTGGTCAAATCCAGCGGACCCATCGCCGCCATCTTTGTGGTTGACCCGAACCCCGATCTCTCGAAAGTAGCGCTTGTCTTGATTTGGATTTTCGTATGGGAGATTGGCGGGCAAAACATCCCCGCCGATTGGAACGATACGGCGGAAGACAAACGAGTCAACGCCAAAACGATTCCGCTTCACTTTGGGACGCGGACCGCCGGCGTCATCGTCCTGTTTGCCCTCGCTCTTACCGTGACGTTCAGCCTGATTCTGCCGCGCGTCTCGCCGCTAACCCTCGGCTTGCCTTACCTGCTCGCCTCCGCCTTCGCCGGTCTCATCCTGCTCCTTAAACCCGGCTTCGACCTCTTCCGCCAACAAAACGAAGGGCGCATGGCGGCAATGCTCTTCGACCGCGCCAGTTTTTATCCCATGGCGCAACTGGCGATCATTGTGGCGTTTGTGATCTTCTTGTAGGCGGCGCGTTCAGAACAATTTCATTTTGAGACGATAGACAATGGATGGCAGATTGTTTTCTTTAGCCTTGCAGTGATTTTCTTTGTGCGCTTGTTAGCCCCCTTTGCGGCGCGAGTCATTCTTTTGCTAATTTTAATGTCTTGTCAAGCAACTCCTCGCTAAAATGCAAAGAGGGTATCCGCAATTTTTCGACATAGGGCGCAATCCTTGTTATTTCTTGGCTTTCCTTTGCCAATAACAAAAACCCCAATGTGCCAATACAATGAATCTGATTGAATTCAGCGATCGCTTTTGCGCGATGGTCGTCAATCAATAAGGTATTTGCCGAAAGTTGCTTGTATAAAGCCATGGCGTCCAACTCGCCTTGTCCCAGCCCGCCGATTGATAATACAAGGCTCGCTGTGTCAACTTTTACGATGCGTTTTCGAAGGAATTTCTCCAAGGTAGGAGCATGAGGCTTGCCAGATATAACGACCTCATCAAAAACGGATTGAGGCACTTTGACATCATCGTAAACTTGCAATAGTATGTTTAAACCTTCGCAAGCGGCGAGGGCAATCAACGCAGAACTATCGGCAATGACCAGCATTTTGCTTACTTTCCCGCTTGGATGTATTTGTATTCAGCCTCAAGTTCCTCAACCGATTGAGTTAAAGGCGCAACGCCTTCCTGTTTGCAGAAATCGAGGAAGGTGTAACGGTCCACGCCAGCCAGTTCGCAAGCCGCGCCGATGGAAAGTTCGCCTGATCGATACATTCCTAATGCGGCATACATGCGGATCTTGCGAGCGACCCTCTCGATGGGTTCGGCTACAAATTGTTTCTTGGGTATGGGTATGGTGATCTCCATAGTTGCTCCTTGCCTCCCCTATTTTACTTTAGAAAGCCATCCTGTTCGTTCCATCTTGCGGTCAAGGATCCCACTTTTCAAAAATGTGACAGTCACTTTTAAAGTGACTCTCGCATTGAATCACTTCACGCCCTTCAAAAACGCCAGATCGCCAAAGAACGTCAAAAAGTGACCGACGATCTCGGTCTTCAACCCGGGCGCCCCGAAGATTTCGGGCAGTTTCCCGTCAATGTTGTCGTTGGCTTCCTCGAACTTGTGCAAAAACGGACCGATCAACTTTCCATACCATGTGCGCGGCTTGCCAAAGTCAATGATGTGTAACTCACCGCCGGGTTTCAGCACGCGGAACACTTCACTGGCGGTTGTAATCTTGTCGGGCGTTTTCAAGTGATGGATCATAATACTCGACATCACGCGGTCAAACGACGCGTCGGGGTAGGGGAGTTTGTTGGTGAACCCCACGTCGAACTTCACATGCGCCTTGCGTTCGCCTGATTTGTAACGCGCTACTTTCAGCATATCGGGGTCGGCGTCGAGACCGGTCACTTCCGCGCTGGGTTGCGCCTGCTTCGCCATGATCGCCAGCGTCCCTGTGCCGCAACCCAAATCTAAAACCGCTTGACCGGGCTGAATGTTTGCCTGTTGGATCAACAACGATTTATAGCGCGTATCGCGCACGATATATTTTTGGATGAAATCGAAAAACGGCGTGAGAAAGCGATAACTCAGCGCAGGGATGTATTCTTCGTTCGTGTTAGACATTAACTCCTCCAGGTTTTTTCTTGACGGGGTCGAATTGTAACCGATGGCGCATGTTGCGAGTATAATTTTTGAAACCGAAAACGAAAATAGGTTCTTGACGTAGTTCGATTTTCACAGCAAATCGTGTCGCCTGAACTTTCGTGAAGCACCGACGCAAGGAACATCAGCCGCAGTGAGCGCAGTGGTTTTGGCTCTTATCTCAAAAGTCTCTGTGAACTCTGTGGCTGTGAAAAAAGGAGTAACCAATGAACATCAACTTCGCCATGTGGCGCAAAGCCTCTTGGCAACTCATCAAAATGGATAGCAAAAAAGAATGGGACGCGCTCGACGTGGTCTCGAAGTGGCTGATCGCCACACGCTCGGCAGTGACGTTGGTCACGGTCTATTCCTGCGTGATCGCGGGCATCCTCGCCGCGCGCGACGGATATTTCTCTTGGATTCCCTTCCTCATCGTGACCTTCGGCTTGTTCATTGCGCATGGCACGAACAACCTGCTCAACGATTACACCGATTTCTCACGCGGCGTGGACAAAGATAACTACTTCCGCACGCAATACGGAGTCCACCCGCTGGTGCAGGGATTCTTCACCAAGGCGCAACAGATCCGTTGGTTTTTGGCGAGCGGCTTTCTCGCAACGCTCGCAGGTGTGTACGTCTTTCTGAACACAGGCTTCAACACAACCGTGATCGGATTATTCGTCTTCGGCGCGATTGCCCTGCTTGCATACACCTATCCATTTAAATATTGGGGATTGGGCGAGTTCACGATCTTCCTCATTTGGGGTCCCATCATCATCGGCGGCGTGTATTATGTGCTGGCATTGTTCAGCGGCAACCAAATCGTCATGTCCAATGTGTGGAGCGCGGTATTGGCGGGCGTGCCGTACGGTCTCGGCGTTGCGAGCATCAACATTGCCAAGCACATTGACAAACACGACGACGACAAAGCCAAAGGCGTCGGCACGTTCCCTGTCCGCGTGGGTGAGGCGTTCGCGCGACGCGCCGATCAAGTCGCCATCGTCCTCATCTATGTTGTCATCGCGTATCTCGTGTTCGTCTCGCGCTATTTTACCCCCGCCATGCTGATCGTCTTTCTCGCCTCGAAAGATGCGTTGAACGCGATCAAAGTGTTGAATCATCCCAAGCCCGAGCAAGCCCCCGAGCAAGCCCGCGCGTTCTGGCCCGTTTGGTTTTCGGGCTTCGCCTTCCAACACAATCGTCAATTCGGCGGCTATATTTTGCTCGGCTTGATCGTTGATGCTTTGCTCCGCACTTACCTCCCAACGTTCTGGGTTTTCTAATCACCAGCCTTGACGCAGTGCAACTGCGTCAAGAACTTGAGGCAGTCTCTAATCTCCAATCTCTAATTCTCTAATCTCCAAAAATGCGGGTTCGGGGTTTGCCAAAACACCGAACCCGATTTTCCCATCGGGGGTGAACGACGCGTATTGATTATCAATCCAGATGACCAACCCCAGAGGCGGATTCGGACTCACAGCCGACTCAAACACTTGGACGTTATCCACTTCGAGCGACACTCGCTTCTTTTCCCAAGTGAGGCTGTATCGGTGCCATTCAGCCACATCCACGCTGACGGCGACTCCGTCCTCGCCGATGATGCTTCCCAACATTCGACGTGTCATCTTTCGTGAAAAGGGGAACATCATCCCCGCGAGAATCAACAACGGATGAAATTTCGGCGAACGAAATGTTTGAGCCATGAATCCATTTGCAACTACCTCGCGCTGAGCGCCCTTCGACTGCGCTCGTCGCAACTTGCGCTCCTCGCTCCGCTCAGGACGAGGTTCATTTTGAAATGATAAATAATTCTCTTTCGATGCGCCGAAGAACCAGACCGCATTCGGCAACGCGGGCAACCGAAACGGATTTCCTCCGAAGCCAAGCGACATCCCGAATGGATCATTCCACAAGCCGAATCCCCACGTCCCAGGGATGGAGTCGCTTGAGGTGCGGGCGAGCAGGCTGAGGCGGAGAGGGAAGCGATGCGGGAATCGTCGGCGTGAGAGTCGTGAGTAGTCATCCAGTTGCGCGTTGCGATATGCGTTTGCATTCCCAGCAGGGATGGAGAGTCGCCAGCCGCGTTCGATCTCGTCTATGCGCGCGTTGGGCGTGATGTGTGGGGTTAACGTCGGTTGAGCCATTTGCGCCCCAGCGTGAACAGACCGATGGCGACCCACACCGCGTTGAGACCTGTGGTGGCGTATGCGCCGAGCGTGAATGTGTAAATGACGAGGAACGCGCCCGCTACGATGTTCATGCCCTGATAGAGGAGCGAATCGCCGTCCGCTTTTTTGAGCGAGACCAAGGCGTAGGCGAGGAGGAAGAGTACGGAACCCGTCCAGCCGAGGATGTTGATGATGAGTTGAATATTTGTCATTGGCTTATTTTCTTTTCATCGTATTTTCCCCTCATCAATAAAATTATACTTGCCAATCTTCAATAGACAGGTTTGAAATACGCGAGAATTCGCTGGTGTTGTGTGTAATCAGAGTGACATGATTTGCCAACGCAATGGATGCGATCAAAAGATCGTTTGGACCGATGATATTTCCACTCTTTTCCAGTGTAGTGCGAAGAGTTCCGTATGTTTCAGCAGAATGATCGTCGAATGTCAGGCTCTCGAACAATGAAAAGAAAGATCTGATCAACTTCAAGTTCGATTCACGTCCGCTTTTATATGCGCCGTGATACAGTTCGGCTTTCACGACGGAACACAAACGAACATCCTGCGGACTCACCGAAGCCAGTTTGCGCGCGGCAGGCGATTCCTTTTGATTCAAGAGTTCGATGCAGAAGTTTGTGTCAAGCAGATAGGTCATTTGAAATCGCTACGGGTCTCGTATGTTCCTTGCGATTCGCGTATCAATGGAGTCCCTTCCCAACGACCGAGAATTTCTGTGAAAAAGTTCGGGGGCCATTCTGTTGTGGGGCGTGGTTCATTCACTGCGTGGACAATGAGAGTAACCTCCAACTCGGCATCTGTCATACCGATGGGGGTTTCCAGCTTGAGAATGCCGTCCCGCCCAACGCGGGCGTGTAAAGTAAGGCTGTGCATAATTTACCTCGGTTTTGATTCTACCCTAATTTGAGTAAGCCAAGCGCATAGGCGAGCAGGAAGAGGACGGAGCCTGTTCAGCCGAGGATGTTGATGATGAGATTTGTAGAGGTCATTTGGAATTTGTGAGACTATTTGATTTACGCGTGAACTACAACATGCTCGCGCGTCATTTCGACAAAACGATTCTCTGCGAGATCGGTAATGATCTGAGGAAAATTGGCGACGAGTAGTGATTCGAGTTCCTTGTTGCTAACATTCCCCGTTGAGATCAAAAGTAATTTTTCAGGGCGATTGTTCAACCAGAAGGAAGTAGAGAAATCCGAGTCTTTTGTGGCTATGACTCGACTTTCCCTTTCAGCATAGTCCAATAGTTCGAGATCGGGCGTTGAGTTCCCCTTGGGTAAATCAAGTGTGTGAACAGCGTTATGACCGCGCTCGAGAAAAATATTGACCAGACGACGCGGAAGATTCGCGTCTATGAGGAAATTCATGCCAGCGTAACACTAACGCGTTTAATCTGGCTGATCCGCGCCGCGTAGAGCAAAGCCGCTTGAATATCGGCAGGCTCAAGGTCTTCATAGTCTGCGAGGATTTCTTTGGCTGTCATTCCCGAACTGAGCGTTTCCAACAGCCATTCGACGGTATAGCGTAAGCCGCGAATGGTGGGTTTGCCAAATGCCAAAGCGGGGTTGATCGTAATTCGATTGAGGAGTTCTTGATTAGTCATGTTCAATCTCCTGCCATAAGTATACTCGAAGGCGGATTACGTCCATTCCCCAACCTTCTCCATCACTTTATATGGATCGAATGCGTCGCGGAGACCGTCGCTGATGTGATTGACGGAGATGGCGAATAAAGCAACGCTTACGCGCGGCGTGCGATCTGACCCATCACTGTGGGTGATTTTCTCTTCGTGATTCTAATTGGGATGGCATCTCGTGAAATGTTTTGATACAGACCCGATTGAATCTCGGTCATGTATTGCCAGCGATTCGCGCTGATGATACGAATATCCAGCAGAACATCGTAATTCAGCGCGATCTCTGAACTGATTTTGCTGATCGCCTTGCGGAATTTCCAATTGTCGTCTGTGACGATCAGGAGAATGTCTATGTCTGAGTAGCGCGTCGAATCGCCGCGAACTTTGGAGCCGAACAGGGCGGCGCGCTGGATTTTGTTGCCATACGCCAATTGAACCGCCGTAAGGAATGCCCTCACGGCTTTTGTTTCTTTGATAGACAGGTCTAGAGTCATCTTATGGGTTTTTATGGTGTAGACGCATCTTTTCGCAAGACCTCAAGAAAAGGAATTGCCTTGAGGATTTTTATGCCTTTGTATTCACCATTCAACGAATTGAAATGCGGATCGTACGTCACGAGATAGTTTGCTTTCCCTTCCAGCGCGCAGGCGACGATAATATTGTCGTCGGGATCGGAAAGCAGATTTTCGATCTTTTCATTCGGCACAATTACCCACTCGGCGGCTTGCGCAAGCGCGGTGAGTTGTTCCTCGATTGCATCGAACCCAATGCCTCGTTCGAGAAGTTTCTCCGCCAACTCTTTCGCAATCTGATCGCAAATGACCAGCGTGAATTCGCCGTTTTTCCAGCGCTGTAATAATTCGCGGGTCGGGCTGTTGCTGTTCTTGCTCAACGAAGAAGAGACGAATACGTTGGTGTCGAACACCGCCCGCAGTTTGTCAGTCACCTTCCCATTCCCCCTCGATGGCTAAACCTTTCTCGATCGCCTCGGCGCGTATACGATCTGTGGCGTCAATAAATCGCTGAACCGCATCCGCGTGAGACATGCGGTTCAGTTCAGACGCGCGTGTTTTGGCGCGTGACAAGACCTCATCAACGTTGAAGGATGGCTTGCCCGCTTTGTCCTTTTGTTTCAAGTCGCTGATCGTTTCGTACACGACCAAGAGATCATTGGGGGGAAGTTGGGCAACACGGGCAATCACCTCCCGTAGGAGTTTTTCGGTTTCAAGGGCTTGATTGTTCATCTCGCGCTCCTTCCCCGTAATCTTACCTCATTTCTAGAATTGCTACGTCCATTCCCCAACCTTCTCCATCACCTTATACGGATCGAACGCGTCGCGGAGACCGTCGCCGATATAGTTGACGGAGATGATGGTGAGGAAGATGGCTATGCCTGGGAAGATCGCGAGCCAGGGGTATTTGGTGAAATGATCCTGCGCGGTGTAAATGAGATTGCCCCACGAGGGAGTCGGTTGCTGGATGCCGAAGTTGAGGAAGCTCAAGCCTGCTTCTTGAATGATGGCGTAGCCGAGTTGCAGAGTCGCTTCGACGATGACGACGCCGATCCCGTTCGGGAGGATGTGACCGAGCATGATGCGTCCATCGGAGGAGCCGAGGGCGCGCGCGGCTGAGACGTAGTCCATTTCGCGCAGGGTGAGGAAGGCGGCGCGGACCAGGCGGGCGAACGTCATCCACGAGAGGATGCCGATGACGAGGCTGATGGTCAATACGCTATTGCGTTGAAAGATGGGGAGTTCCACTTCACGCAGGATCGCCGCGAGCAAGATCAAAACGAGGAATGATGGCAAAGATAGAAACGCATCGGTGATACGCATGAGGATGGTGTCAATTTTGCCGCCGTAGTAGCCAGCCAACGCGCCGACTGGGACGCCGATGAGCAGTGAAATTGCCACAGCGATTCCTCCGACGGCTAGCGAGATTCGTCCGCCGTAGAGGATGCGCGTGAGCAGGTCGCGCCCGAGCGCGTCGGTGCCGAGGAGGTAGGTGGACGATGGGGGTAAATATTTTTCGGCGAGATTCGATTTTTCAGAGTCGAACGGGGAAACGAAAGCAAACACGCACAGAACGACGATGATGCTGATGATGACCATGCCCACGATCGCGCCGCGATGACGGGTGAAGCGTTTCCAGATGGTGGAGGAGAGGCTGGTGGGTTGGTTGTTCATGAACTATGACGATGGTAGAGTGGCTTTGCTAACCGCAGAATATCACTTATCAGCGAGAAATTTTATTCACTTGCCTCTCGCGCCATCAATCCCGAAGGGATGGCAGATTTATAGAAAATGACGCAAATCACCATCAAACCCCGAAGGGGTGATATATCCTCATGCAAAATTATGACACCCCTTCGGGGTTGGCAATCCGTATTATGCGAATCTATAATCATTTCACTCCTTCGGAGTTTTAAATGCGCTGTTTACCAGACTCCGTCCTGAGCGGAGTATCCTTCGTCTTCGTTCGTCACAACTTGCATTCATCTCTCCGCTCAGGACGGAAAACTTATTCATACCTCACCCTCGGGTCGAGATAAGCGTACAAAATATCCGCGATGAGATTGCAGAGGATGATGAATGCCGCGCCGATGATGAGGACGGCGAGCAATAACGGATAATCGCGGTCGACGGCGGATTGATAATACAAGCGTCCCATGCCGGGCCAGGCAAAAATGGATTCGATCAACACTGCGCCGGTGAAGATATACGGCAGGTCGAGCGCGAGCAAAGTGACGATGGGAATCAGCGCGTTGCTGAGGGCGTGTTTGAAGATGACGTTACGTTCGGTGAGTCCGCGGGCGCGCGCCGATTTGAGATAGTTCAACGGGAGGATTTCGAGCATGCTCGAACGGAGAAAACGCGAGTACCAGGCGACCCAGCCCAAAGTCCCGGTAAGAACCGGGAGAACCAGATGGGCGAGTCGGTCGGAGAGGGAGAATCTGCCGTCTAGGGAGGAGATGCCGCCAGCGGGTAAAAGGGGTTCTCCTGTCCAGGGATTTTTTAACCACGCGTAGAAAATAATGATGAGCAGAAGCCCCAGCCAAAATTCTGGAATGGCTTGACCCGCGAAAGAAAATGTTGTGGCGAAAAAGTCGAAGAGGGAATATTGTTTGATGGCGGAGTAGATGCCGAGCGGGATGGCGATGAGGAGCGCGACCAGCATGGTGATGGACATGAGGTAAACGGTGTTCGGGAGGCGCGACGCAATTTCGTCCAGCGCGGGTTTGCGCGTGCGGTACGAAAGACCGAAATCGCCGCGCAGGATTCCTTTGCGCGAGCCCGCTTCATCTTTGATGCCGTCGCCGTCGGAGTCGACTTTTGTCCAGTCGTTGCCGACGAGCCAGTAGACGTATTGGAGGGGAAGAGGTTGGTCGAGTCCGAACTGTCGTTTGAGTTGTTCGATCCGTTCGGGGCGCGGACGCCTGCCCGCATACGCGGTGATGGGTCCGCCCGGCGCGACGTTGACCAGCGTGAAGAGGATCACGCTGAGGAGGAACAGCAAGCCGACCGTTTGAATGAGGCGGCGGAGGATGTAGGTGGTCATCTAGTCTGATAGTCGCTTGGTCGCTTAGTCGAATAGTCTGAGAATGTTTAACCGCGAAGCACGCGAAGAGCGCAAAGAAAGAAATTAAAATCTTCGCGTCCTTTGCGGTCTTCGCGGTTAATGATTTTTTTGATTCTCAATGTCTCCGTGACTCAGCGACAAAATTATTTCAATGTCCAATCGGCGATGTTCCATGTGACCAGATCGTTGACGGTGGATTGCACGCCGACAAGCCGCGCGGAGTAGGCTTCGAGGTTGGGAGTGGTGAAGAGATACACGAGCGGCACATCTTCATTGAGGATGTCTGCGATTTTGCAGAACGTTTCTTTGCGCGAGGCTTCATCGAGCGTGTACGCTTCGTCGATCAGCGCGTCCACTTCGGGATTGTCGTAGCGCATCACGTTGTAGCCGCTACCCGGCACGAGCGCTTCTTGCGAATACAGTTCCCAAATGTAATCGGTGGGGTCAACGCCCGCGTACCCGTCGTCCCAAATGTCAATATCGTAGTTGCCGCTTTGTTCGATGCCGCCGTTTTCGGCTTGATCCCACAGGATACTGCCTTCGACGACCGTGATATTCATCTTGATTCCGATGTCGCCGAGTTCTTCCGCGATGAGTTGTTGAGTCAATTCGAGCGGTTCGCCGAATTCAGCGTAGGTGATGAACTCCATTTCCATTTTGTAGCCTTCGGGCGCGCCGGTGGAACAGCCGTGACATTCTCGGACTCCATCGCCGTCTGAATCGGTCCAGCCTGCTTTTTCGAGCATCGCCTTCGCGCCTTCGGGGTCAAACGCGGGACGCGGCACATCGCATTGATACGGCGGGCGGAAGAACTCCGTCCATGTGGGGGTGGTCAGCCCGTAGAAAATTTCGGAGGAGATGGTGTCCACATCCACAGCGGAACGAATCGCTTTCCGCACGTTGACGTCAGAAAGGATGGGGTGAGGAGTCGCCACCGGATCCACCGTCCCTTTTGCCGCGAGATTGAAGTACAGCCGCATCACCCAACGGTCGGTCGGACTCAGACTGACCTTTGCTTTTTCCGAACCTTCGAGGTCCTTCGCCGTGTTGGCGTTGATCCACATGTCAATATCCGCGTCGCCGTTCAACATCATCGTTTTGCGCACGGCATCGTCAGGGACGATCTGCACGATCACCTGATCGAGGCTGGGTTTCTGCGCGAGATAATAATTGTCGTTCTTGTGGAATGTCATGTGATCGCCCGCGACCCAATCATGAAGCACGAAAGGACCGTCGCTCAACGGTTCGCGTCCGCAGTCCCATGCGAGGAATCCCTGCTCGATGTCGCAGTAATGCGCGGGCCAAATGGCGATCTGCTCGCCGCCGAATTGTGTCAGATAACCGGGATAAATGGTGTTGTAGTTGACGACGAACGAATTCTGGCTCAACTGCTCGACCGAATCAATGTAATCAATGCCGGGAATCCATGTGCCGTTGACTGGATCGGTGATCGCATTCCAAGTGAACAACACATCGTCGGCGGTCACTTGATTGCCGTCCTGCCACAACACATCCTGGCGCATCGTCCATGTGACCGCCATGGTCCCCGCTTCGTCGTCAATCGTCACGCCGCCGTTTTCAACAGTGGGTAACTCTGCGGCGAGTTCGGGGAAAACATTTCCGTTCGGGTCAATGTCTGCCATGCCGAGCAGAACGAGTTCCATCACCAGCGCGTCGTAGCCGGTGTCCGCGACCATCGGGTTAAACGATGGCGGGTCTTCGCCGATGACAATGGTGATACTTTTTTCCGAACCTGTTTCAGAACCTGTTGGAGAGGCGGGTTCTTCAGTCGCCGTGGGTTGTGATGCTGGTCCGCATGAAACGATTGCCAGCGAGACTATGACCGCGAAGGTCAGAAAGAACAACGCGCGCTTTTTGGTGAACATTGGTCCTCCTGCAAATTTTAAATTTTTTCTCTTGCTTATTTGCCACAGAGAACCCAGAGGTTTTGAGGTTTTCTCTGAGAACTCTGTGATCTCTGTGGCTAAGTTGCTTGCACAAGAGTTTATTTCGCAAACGTCGTATTATTGCACGGATTGTCTGTGATGTTAAGGTTTTTGCAAGACGAATTTACGAGTAAAATGTCCCCCATGAGAACCGTATTCTGGGAAGACCACCAAGTCAAAATGATAGACCAGCGGGTTTTACCCGCGCGCTTCGAAGTCGCATCGTACAACGATCATAAATCCGTCGCGCAAGCGATTACGGATATGGTCGTGCGCGGCGCGCCTGCCATCGGAGCGACTGCCGCTTTCGGACTCGCGCTCGCGGGATTCGAATCCGCTTCCACTTCGACGGGGGACCTGCTCGCCGATCTTCAAGCCGCCGCATCCACCTTGAAGGCTTCGCGCCCAACGGCGGTGAATCTCGCATGGGCGGTGGACAGGGTATTGCGTATTGCGTACTCCGTAAATGGATCGGCGGATGAGTTGCGAGAGGCTGTGTTAAGTGAAGCGCAGAAGATTGCCGATGAAGATGTGGAGATCAACAAGCGCATGGCGGAACACGGCGCGACGTTAATCAACGACGGCGACACGATCATCCATCACTGCAACACAGGCGCGCTCGCCGCCGTGGATTGGGGCACCGCGCTCGGAGTGATTCGCACCGCGCATGAACAAGGAAAAAAGATTCACGTGCTGGTGGACGAGACTCGTCCGCGTTTGCAGGGAGCGCGTCTCACCGCGTGGGAACTCGAACAATATGGCATTCCATACGAGATCATCAGCGACAACACGGCGGGATATTTCCTCAAAGCAGGCAAAGCGCAGAAATGTTTTGTCGGCTCCGATCGCACCGCCGCGAACGGCGATGTGGCGAACAAGATCGGCACGTACATGCTCGCCCTCGCCGCGAAAGATAACGGCGTGCCGTTCTATCCCGTCGTGCCGACTTCCACGATTGACCTCTCGCTTTCCCATGGAGATCAAATCCCAATCGAAGAACGCAATCCCGAAGAAGTGCTGGGCTTGGAGTTCAAAGGCGAGCGCGTGACGCCGAAGAATGCCAAAGCGCGCAACATCGCCTTCGATGTGACGCCAAATCGTTTGGTCACAGCCATTGTCACTGAGAATGGAATCGCATATCCGCCGTTTGAGGAGAGTTTGAAGAAAGTGGTGTTGGGAAGCTAATGTCCTTTTTTCAACCTACCCTTGCGAGCCGTTACGATCTCCGCTTTTCCATTGCGGGCATCCCCGTGCGGGTGCATCCGTTGTTTTGGCTCATTGCGCTCCTGCTGGGTTCAAGCGGTGACCTGCTTCAGATCGTAATTTGGATAATTGTTGTTTTCGTTTCCATCCTGATCCATGAACTTGGTCACGCATTTGCATTTCGTTGGTATGGTTTGCGTTCGCAAATTTTGCTCCATTTCTCCGGCGGCTTGACCATCCCTGAAATGTCGCCGTGGGGGAGCGGATACGCAAGCGTTGCCATCGGTCCCGTTCAGCAGATTTTGATCTCGCTGGCTGGACCGGGCGCGGGCTTCTTGCTAGCTGGGTTGGTCGTAGTTGTCGCTAACTTGTCGGGCGGCGAGATTATGGTCAATTGGTTGTTTGGCTTGATTCCCATTCCTTACAATGCGATCATTCCGTTTGGCGGGACCATTCCCAGCTTGTTCGCCACCTTGTTCCTGTGGGTCAATGTTTTTTGGGGCTTGATCAACCTTCTGCCCATCTACCCGCTGGATGGTGGTCAGGTGGCGCGCAACATCCTGCTTATGTACGATCCGATGGGGGGCGTGCGCAAATCGCTTTGGCTGTCTGTGATCGCCGGCGGACTCATGGCTTTGGCGGGCTTCGTTTTATTTCACAGCGCGTACACCGCGCTTCTGTTTGGACTCCTCGCCTTCCAAAGTTATCAGGCTTTGCAAAACCGCTTCGGCGGCGGATATTGAATGAGAAAATTTGGAGTATTCCGCAATAAATGTGAAAGAACCTCACCACAAAGGGCACAAAGTACACTAAAGAGACTGTTTCTTAAGTCTGAAACTTCGTTCTTTTGTACACAGATTCCACGAAGCACACGGAAAAAGCAATTTTTTAAAGGTTCTTTCCGTGATCAGTGAAATCCGTGTCTAAAAAAGAAGATAAGAAACACTCTCTAAGGAAGGTTGCAAAGTCCTGAAAAACGCTGTATAGTTACGACTACGGATATTTCGCGAGAGGTGTATCATGCTACAAACTATTGAAGCGATAGTTGACGAAAAAGGGGTTCTACGGGTGCTTGACTCTGTGGATTTACCTAAAATGCGGCGAGCCATCGTCACGATTTTAGAAGAGGAACCTACCCAGGAATCGCTCCATCGGGCGGCTCATCGCCAAAAAAGTATGTTACTTGAACAACGACAGGCGCAAGGATATGCTAAATTCCCCTCCAAGAAGGACGAGGCTGGCGAATGGGAATCTGAGCAGGTATGGGGTACATCGTGAATCAGGGTGATGTGTATTGGTACAGATTTCGCGCTCCCGATAAACGCCGCCCTGTTTTGCTTCTTACCAGAACTTCTGCAATCCCATTATTGACAGGAATCACTGTCGCGCCTTTAACCACCACAATACGAGATATCCCTTCCGAGGTCCTATTAACGCCGGAGGAGGACGGCGTGCCTGAAACGTGTGTTGCCAATACCGACAATATTCAAACCGTACAAAAGGACAACCTTGAATCGTTCATCGCGAGCTTGTCGCCGATGCGAATGCGCGAAATTCTCGATGCCATCCGATTTTCACTGGGCTTTGACGCGCTTGAATAAGCCTGCCATACAAATTCCCTTTCAGTTGATCGAGGCTTCGAAAACTTTACATCTTCCGCCTCACGTGATAAACTTTCGCCCGTTGACATTGGCGTGACGCAACCCGCGTCACGCCTTTTGATGCGAATACTTCTAGAATAATAAGCGCTTCGACTGCGCGCCAACGAACACGGCGCTCCGCTACCCTTAGGGTACGATGTCAGCGCGAGGATAGTAATGGACATCCTTCTCACCGGTTCAGTTGCCTACGATTACTTGATGACCTTCCCGGGTCTTTTCAAGGAACAAATCCTTCCGGAACGATTGGCTTCGATCAGTCTTTCGTTCCTCGTCGAATCCATGTCGAAACAGCGCGGCGGTATCGCGCCGAACATTGCTTATTCGATGGCGTTGCTTGGGACAACGCCGCGCGTGATGGCAACCGTCGGCGAAGACTTTGGCGAGTATCGTCAATGGCTCGAATCGAAAGGCGTGGACACCTCCTTGATGAAAGTTATCCCCGGCGAGTTCACCGCCTCGTTCTTTGCAACGACGGATAACGTCTCGGCGCAAATTGCCTCGTTCTATCCCGGAGCGATGGCTCGCTCCTCCACGCAGTCGCTGAAAGAGTTGGACAAAAAACCAGATTTGGTGATCGTTTCCCCGTCCGCGCCGGATGCGATGATGAAGTTTCCCGCCGAATGCCGCGAGTTGGGAATCCCGTATTTGTATGACCCGAGTCAACAAGTGCTTCGTCTCGAAGGCGAAGAATTAGCGCGCGATATGGAAGGCGCGCAGTTTTTGTTCTGCAATGATTACGAGTTCGGGTTGATCTCCAAAAAGACGAACTGGAGTTTGGATCAAATTCTTAAGCATGTCAAAGTATTGGTTATCACGCGCGGCAAAGACGGCGCGGACTTGTACGTCAATGGCGATTCGGTGCATATCCCAACCGTCCCTGAGAAAGAGATCGTAGACCCGACCGGGGTCGGCGACGCCTTCCGCGGCGGATTCCTGGCGGGCTATTCGCGCGGCTTCGACTGGAAGTTGTGCGGCGAGATCGGTTCGCTCGCGGCGGTCTATTGTTTGGAGCAGCGCGGTCCGCAAAGCCATTCGTATTCGCGTCAGGAATTTGTGGAACGGTTTCGAAAGCATTTTGAAGATGGCGGGAAGATGGATGGGTTGTTATAAGTAGTTCATTCCGCAGTTCAACTGCGGAATGAACGATAAAAAAAACGGAGCGCGGACTTCAGTCCGCCAATTTACCGAAAGCGGATTGAAATCCGCAATCCAGAAGGAGCAATAAATGAGTAATTACGATATCAAAGACATCAGCCAAGCCGAGGGCGGACGCCGCCGCATGGATTGGGCGGAGCGCGAGATGCCCGTCCTGCGCCAGATCCGCGAGCGATTCAAAAAGGAGAAGCCGCTCAAGGGTCTGCGCGTGTCGGCTTGTCTGCATGTGACGACCGAGACCGCGAACCTCATGGTCGCGTTGCAAGACGGCGGCGCGGACATTGTTCTCACCGCGTCGAACCCGCTCTCCACGCAGGACGATGTCGCCGCGGCGTTGGTGAATCAGTTCGAGATTCCCACGTACGCGATCAAGGGCGAAGACAAGGTCACGTACTTCAAGCACATCCGCGCCGCGCTCGAACACAAACCGCACATGACGATGGACGATGGCGCAGACCTGGTCTCGTCGCTGTTCTTCATCGAGATGGGTCGCTTTGAAAAACTTGAGCCGTCTCTCGCGAGTTGGGCAAAAGGTCTCTCCGACGATGAACGCAAGGAAATGTTGAAAGGCGTGATCGGCGGCACGGAAGAAACAACTACGGGCGTCATCCGTTTGAAGGCGATGGAAAAAGATAACGTGTTGAAGTTCCCCGTCATCGCGGTGAACGATGCGATGACCAAGCACTTCTTCGACAACCGCTACGGCACGGGTCAATCCACCATTGACGGCATCATCCGCGCGACGAACGTTTTGCTCGCGGGCAAAGTGTTCGTTGTGGCAGGCTACGGCTGGTGTGGACGCGGTCTCGCGTCACGCGCGCGCGGCATGGGCGCGCAGGTCGTCGTCACCGAAGTGGACCCGATGAAGGCGCTCGAAGCGGTGATGGACGGGTATCAAGTGATGCCGATGGGCGATGCCGCCAAGCTCGGCGATTTCTTCTGCACGGTCACCGGCGATCTCAACGTGATTGACGAACATCACTTCGCCGCGATGAAAGACGGCGCGATCGTCGCCAATTCAGGTCACTTCAACGTGGAGATCAACATCCCCGCGCTCGAGAAGATGAGCGTTGGCAAACCCAACCTCGTCCGCCCGTTTGTGGATCAGTACACGACAAAAGACGGACGCAAGATCAACATCCTCGGCGAAGGACGACTCATCAACCTCGCCTCTGCCGAAGGGCATCCTGCCTCTGTCATGGACATGTCTTTCGCCAACCAAGCCTTGTCCGCCGAGTTCATGGCGAAGAACGCGGATACGTTGGAAAAGAAAGTCTACTCCGTCCCTGCTGAGATCGATCACGAGATCGCCCGCCTCAAACTCGAAGCCATGGGCGTGAAGATCGATACGCTCACAGCGGAACAGACTCACTATTTGAATTCGTGGGAAGAGGGAACGTAATTCAAAGGATGAATTCAGAAGGATGAAGGATGAAAGCCTCGCGGTGTAACAATCCGCGAGGCTTTTTTCTTGTTCGTCCACTCCGAAAGCAACGAATCGTTAATTCGTAATAGGTCACACAGTAGATTCGAGGAACGGCAAAACAGACTGCCCCAACAAAGCCACTAATTTCTGAAAGGTGCTTTCGCCATGTCGTTTGGCAGTATTCAAGACGGTTGCCAGAGCCGCATAGCCTTGCGCGCCCCAATCGGAGCGGAAACTACCCATGACTTTGCGATGAAAAACGGACGGACGCAAGGCGCGTTCGCAGGCATTGTTGTGGGCCGGCACATCGGAGCGGTGCAGGAAGACGAATAAGGAATCTCGATACTTGCGATAGCGTTTGAGCAGATTGCTACCCAGTCGGCGGAAGGTTCGTTGCAAGAGTTGTTTCAGGCGATTTTCCAGAATGGCTACCTGCCTTGCAAATCCTTCCTTGCTCAAAGTAAATCCGAACATTTCTTTGCAAACCTGAACCACCCGTTCGTGTCCCAGGTGATGCTCAGCCCAAACTTCGATAACTTTGCTCGGATTGTCCACCCAGGGACGTTCCGTTTTTTCGTGCCCTGCTTTTGCCCCGACCTTCTTACGCCTCTTACGCTTCTTTGACCCATACGGCTTGAAATCCCGAGAAGGCGGTTGTGACGAATTTCGTGAATTCGTTCGCTCTCCCTTCAAACGTTCAATTTCTGCCATTAACTCCTGTATGAGCGCGATCAACTCTTCCCGCGATTTTTCCTCGATCCTTGGTCGTGTCTGGTATTATGCTCCTCATAACACCGTTCTTCTAAAATAGTCGTGACCTGTTACAAGATTTATAACGGACAAACCGTCCACGAATTTTTCACGAATACCCTGACGGGCACACGTAAACGAATATGAGAGCCGTCCATTCGCCGAAGGTTCGTGGTTTTTATTCGTGGACGGTTTTTACAACTACCATCCACGAATTCTTCACGAATAAACGAATAAGGGCCATCCATTCGCGCATTCGTGGTCTTTATTCGTGGACGGCTTTTCACAATCGCTATCCACGAATTGTTCGACAGACTCCGTACAGGTTTTTCGCACCCACCATCCACGAATTTTTCACGAATAAACGAATACGTGAGCCGTCCATTCGCCGAAGGTTCGTGGTTTTTATTCGTGGACGGTTATTCACGACAGTCCACCTACACCCTCAACGCATCCCACCCCGCGTACTTCGCCGTATCGCCCAACTCCGCTTCGATTCGGAGCAATTGATTGTATTTCGCCACGCGGTCAGACCGCGCGGGCGCGCCTGTTTTGATCTGACCCGTGTTCAACGCCACCGCGAGATCGGCGATGGTCGTGTCTTCGGTCTCGCCCGAGCGGTGACTGGTCACTGCGCGCCAGCCAGCGCGATGACAAGTTTCCACGGCTTCGATGGTTTCAGTTAATGAACCAATCTGATTCACTTTCACGAGCAACGCGTTGGCGGCGTTCTCTTTGATGGCTTTGCGCACACGTTCGGGATTCGTCACCAGCAGGTCATCGCCGACGATCTGCACTTTATCGCCCATCGTCTTCGCCATCAACTTCCACGAGTCCCAATCGTCTTGCGCGAGTCCGTCTTCGATGGACACGATCGGGTAATCTTTCACCCACTTCGCCCAAAACTCGACCATCTGCTCGCCTGTCAATTTCTTCCCTTCTTTGCGAAGGTTGTATGTTTTCGTGTCTTCTTCGTAGAGTTCCGATGCGGCGGGGTCTAAGGCAATTGCCACATCTTTTCCGCGCCCCGCTTTGAAGCCAGCCTTTTCGATCGCCGCGAGCACCGCTTCCACCGCGTCGTCGTTGGCTTTGAACGACGGGGCGTATCCGCCTTCATCACCGACGAGAGTCGCAAATCCCTTTTCTTTCAGCACCGATTTCAACGCGTGATAGATCTCCGCGCCCCAGCGCAGTCCCTCTGAAAAGGTCGGCGCGCCGAACGGCATCACCATGAACTCCTGCATGTCGGTGGATTGCCACGCGGTGTGCGCGCCGCCGTTCAGGATGTTCAACATCGGCACAGGCAGGATGTGCGCGTACACGCCGCCGAGATAACGATACAACGGCAGACCGTATGAATTCGCCGCCGCTTTCGCCACCGCCAGGCTGACTCCCAAAATGGCGTTCGCTCCCAACTTGGATTTGTTCGCAGTCCCGTCGAGAGTCAACAACTCTGTGTCAATCGCTTTTTGTTCCGACGCGTCCCAGCCGAAGAGCGCGTCCGCGATCACGCCGTTGACGTTTGCCACGGCTTTCGTCACGCCTTTGCCGCCGTAACGCTTCTTGTCGCCGTCGCGCATCTCCAGCGCCTCATGCTCGCCCGTCGACGCGCCCGACGGGACCGCCGCGCGTCCCCACGAACCGTCTGCCAGCGTCACTTCCACTTCCACGGTTGGGTTGCCGCGTGAATCCAGAATTTCCAATGCAGAAATGCTTTCGATGATAGTGTCCATTTTGTTCTCCAAGTGTTATATCGTTTTGATGGCTCCGACGCGGTTCGGCTGCGTCGGTATCACATTCGTTCGTGATGCGGTTCAACTGTATCACGAACGCGCGCGATTCGATGTGCGCCGCAAGTATAATTCACTTTAGATGTTGGACATTTATGGATACCGCGATTCCTCCCGCCATTGATTCTGATTCACGCGCCCGAAAGAAATACTATCTTGAAGAGACTCCCCAGCGCCGCGCCTTGCTCGTCCTTCTGCGGGCGGTCTTTTTCGCCATCATGAAAATGGACGTGACCGGCGCCGACAACCTGCCCAGGGAAGGCGCGGGCATCGTGGTGGCGAATCACGTCACGAATTTCGATGTCTTCCCGATGCAATTTTCACTGCCGCGCCCGATCTTTTTCATGGGTAAAGCCGAGTTGTTCAAGAATCCCATCATGGATGCGGCGTTGCGTAACTTGAGCGCGTTCCCGGTCTCTCGCGGAGATAAAGATATATGGGCAATGCGCCACGCCTCGAAGGTTCTCAAACAGGGTCAGTGGCTGGGGATGTTCCCCGAAGGGACGCGCTCGAAAGGGAAGGGGTTAAGCGTCGCCAAAACTGGAACAGCCCGAATGGCGATCGAAGCGGGTTGTCCCATCCTCCCGATGGCGATTACTGGCACAGATCAGTTTTTTGGGCGGTTCCCGCGTCGCGCCCTCGTCGAGGTAAACATCCTGCCGCCGCTGGTTGTGAGGGAGAATGAAAGCCCGCTGGCGTTAACCGATCGTTTGATGTTCACGCTGGCGCAGGCATTGCCCGCGTCCATGCGCGGGGTGTATGCAAGCCTGCCGCAGGGATTTGGCTAGGAGATTTGTGGGAGGCAAGCCCGGGTGCGGAACATTTTGCGGGGAACCGGCATCTACTAAATGTCAGAATTCAGAGGAGAAAAAATGAATACCAAAAAGTTTATCCAATATTTTTTGCTTGCGGCATTGGCGCTTGCCACCTTTGCCTCCACAAGCCCGGCGTTCGCGCAAGGTTGCGGCTCCAGCGTCACTGTTGTCAGCGGTGACACCTTGCGAAAGATCGCCGATCGTTGCGGCACGTCCATCTCAGCCTTGCAACGCGCCAATCCGCACATCGGCTCTGGGAATTTGATCTACCCCGGTCAGGTGTTGCAACTGCCCGGCGCGATCCTCGGCACAGATGGCGGCTACTTCATCTATGTTGTCGCGCGCGGCGACTCGTTGAAAGGTTTGGCGACCCGCTTCGTTACAACGGTTGAGGCGTTGCTTCGCGATAACCCCGAGATCAAGAACGCGAACGTGATCTACGAAGGTCAGTGGATTAAAGTGTACGTGACTGTGACGCCCACTCCGCCGCCCGCCACGCCGCCTCCCTCCAGCGGACAGGTGTACTATGTGCAAAAAGGCGACACCCTGCGGAACATTGCCTCGCGCTGGAGCACAACGGTGGAGGAGATCCTGAAAGTGAATCCGCAACTCACCAACCCGAACCTGATCTACGTCGGGCAGGCGATCAACATCCCGTTGGGCGCGTCCAGTTACATCGTGCAAAAAGGCGACACGTTGAAGATCATCGCCGGTAAGTTCGGCTCCACGGTAGAGACTCTGCTCTGGCTCAACCCGAACATCTCGAACGCCAACCTGATCTACGTTGGGCAAGTGATCAACGTTCGGTAGTCAATCCAAATCGTTTGCGACACAGGCGCGCCGAAAAGCGCGCCTGTGTTATTTTTATTGCGAGCTCCTATTCGTGGATGGCTCACGATCGCGGCATAACGGCTTAAGTCGAACTCATAATGGATAACGGTTTCGTGTCACGGCGAGAGGCTTTTCAAAGCATCCCAAAAACATCCATGATCGCCCGCGGAACTGTCGGTAGATTTCGCCATTGACCGCTTTTGAGGTTTTGCTCTCTACCGTACATGTGCACCGCTAAGTGTCGCCATGACGCCATGCGACACCCGCAAAGAACGCAAAGAAAACCTTTTTAACTTGGCGACCTTAGCGGGCTCTGCGGTAATAATCTTCTCATGTACGGTAGAGAAAGGTTTTGTAACCTTTAGAGTTCAAACATCACTTGCCTATCTCGGATTTTCTCTACTATAATGCCTCATCAGCCTGAAAGATTCAATTTATATTGCGCGGAGGACGCATGAAGTCTCATTTTAATCTGCCCATACAGTTGGCTTTGATCGTTGTGTTGTTGTTCTCGTCCATTGCCGCCGCGCCCTATCAACAAACATTCCAGACTCCCATGGAAGACCTGTTGGATGCGCTTGGCGGCTATGAGTGTTTTGAAGGAAGCGCGTTCACTTGCGTGACCATTGAAGTTCCCCTCGATCATTTCAATCCGTTGGATGCCCGAACGCTGAATGTGACCTTCGCCGTCCTGCCTGCCGCGGGCGCGCGCAAGGGAATGTTCGTCACTGCGACTGGCGGTCCCGGCTACTCCGGTATCTCCTCGGCGGATTCTTACATGTCCGGTTTCGGCGAAGATGTGCTGAATTCGTTCGACATCGTTTTCTTCGACCAGCGTGGCTTGCTGTTCTCCGGCGACCAAACGTGTCCTGATGCCGCCAGCGCGTTTTATCAACGCGATGCGCGCGGCAAAACGCCCCAGCAGGAAGCGGCGTTGAAGCAATCCTCCAGCGCGTTCAGCGCCGGCTGTGTCGGCGAGGTAAGCGACCCCAGCCTCATGCCCTATCTTGGAACGAAGCAAGCGGTCGAAGATTTGGAAATTTTCCGCCAACTCTTGGGCGATGAAAAGTTCTGGCTCTATGGCGAAAGTTACGGAACGCAATACGCGCAGACGTATGCCGCCGCGCACAGCGACCACCTCGCCGGTCTCATCCTCGATGGCACGGTTGACCTCACCCTCGATGGATTTAATTACTACGTGCAACAGACTCAGGCATTCAGCGATGTACTGACCGCCTCGCTCGAAGCCTGCAACGACGACCCCGCCTGCCGCAAAGATATGCTGGGCGACGCCGTCCGCGGATACGACGCGCTTGCCAAAATCCTAGAGAAGCGCAATCTCCATTTCCGTTTTCCGCTTGCCAATGGCAAAGGCGCGTACCGCGCGTTCACACTTGCCAACCTCGAATATGTTGCGGCGAGCCAGGTTTATAGCGAGAGCGATCGCATGATGTTTGTCCGCGCTCTCGCGGCTTTCACCTCGAAATTGGATATTCTTCCGCTTGCCCGCCTCCTCTATCTGGATTTGGGGGTTGACCCGCAAACCCTCGACGTAATCCCCGACCCGAGCTATTCCGAAGCGGTGTTCTACGGCGTTGAATGTCAGGATTACGGCTACCCCGGGAATACGCCCGAGGAAAAGGCAAACACCTACCTCGCCACAGTCGATTCATTTGAATTTTCCATCCCGCGTTTGGCTTCGTTGATCTATGCCGACCTGCCCTGCGCCTATTGGCCCAACGCCACCACCGACTTGACCCGCCCGGACTATCTGTTTGCTGAAAACATCCCAACTCTGGTGCTTGGCTCCACAGCCGACCCTGCCACCCCGTATGGCAACGGCGTCAATGTGTATGAGCATCTGGCAGACGCCTACCTCATCACACAGGAACAGGGACCTCACGTCATCTTCGGGCGCGGGAACGCCTGCCCCGATGAGATCGTGGTCGATTTCCTTGTCAACGATGTGGCGCCCGCCGAACGCGAAACAACCTGCGAAGGATATCTGGTTGATCCGCACGTTCCGCTCGCGCCGCGCTTTGCCGTCTCGTTTGGAAGTCCGCGCAATGCCTTATCTGCCATGGAGACCGAAATTTACTACCTGCCCGAGTTCTATTACTGGGACGGTTTCACTCCGACCGTTGTCGGTTGTAATTACGGCGGCGCGCTTGGGTATGAATTGAATAACGCCGGCACGCGCGTCAATTTTTCGCTCGATAAATGCGCGTTCGCCTACAACTTCGTGATGACCGGCACCGGCTTCTATAACTTCGAAAACGACCGCTTTGTTTTGAATGTAACCACCACGGGGCGCTGGAAATGCAACTTGAAGTATGACCGCAAAGGCGAGAACATCAAGATCACCGGCAAGTGCGACGGGAAGAATATCAACAGCGATAATTTCGACACCGAGCATCTCTGGCACATCTTCCCGAACTTCGAAGAGTTCAATAAGAGCAACAATTGAGACTCGCCTCGAAATTCATTTTTCGAGCGTAGCCACGGATTTCACCGATTTACACAAAAAAGCCAACCCGGTTTGCGGGTTGGCTTTTTTTATCGGCGGATTTAATTCATAATCCGCGAGAATCCGTGCAATCTGTGGCTGAGTCTTTTCCTGTGCCTTATTTTCTTCGAACCTTTTTGGCTGTGGATTTCTTCTTCGCCGTCTTCTTCACGGTGGCAACTTTCTTCTGCGGACGATACTTCAACGCCGCATGCGCCGCCGCGAGACGCGCGATCGGCACGCGGAACGGAGAACAGGAAACATAATTGTTGCCGATGATGTGACACCACTCGATGGAACTTGGGTCGCCGCCATGTTCGCCGCAGATACCCACTTCGAGATTCGGGCGCGTCGTCCGCCCTTCGGCGATTGCCCAATCCATGAGTTTGCCCACGCCGCCGCGATCCAGCGACTGGAACGGATTGACTTCGAGGATGCCCTGCTCCTGATACGTGATGAGGAAGTTGCGCTCGGCGTCGTCGCGCGAATAACCGTACGTCATTTGCGTGAGGTCGTTCGTGCCGAATGAGAAGAACTCGGCGTGTGTGGCAACTTCTGCCGCCGTCACTGCCGCGCGGGGGATCTCGATCATCGTCCCGAACTTGTAATCGAACTTCACTTTCTTTTCATCCATCACGGCTTTGGCGATGCGCTCGAGCCGCGGTTGGATCCATTCGAGTTCTTTCACCGTTCCCGTGAGCGGAATCATCACCTCAGGCTTCACCTTGATGCCGCGCTTTGTGCAATCCGCCGAGGCTTCGAAGATGGCGCGGACTTGCATCTCTACGATCTCAGGCATCGAAATGCTGAGGCGCACGCCGCGCAAGCCCATCATCGGGTTCGATTCGTGCAGTCCCTTGATGGCGGCGAGCAAGTCTTCTTTTTCTTTCAGCCCAGCGGTTTCATTTTTCACGCGCATCGTGACGACTTCTTCGAGGAGTTTTTCCTCGTCGGGCATGAACTCGTGAAGCGGCGGGTCAATCAAACGGATGATGACCGGGTAACCGTCCATTGCTTCAAACAGACCGTCGAAGTCTTTGCGCTGGTGGGGGAGGAGTTTGTTGAGCGCGGCTGTGCGTCCCTCGCTCGTGCCGGAGAGGATCATATCCTGCACGATGGGTAAACGCTCCGGCTCGAAGAACATATGCTCCGTGCGGCAGAGACCGATTCCCACCGCGCCATACGAGCGGGCGCGCTGCGCGTCTTTCGGATAATCGGCGTTCGCCCACACTTGTAATCCGCGCGTGGGGTAGCCGGGGGCTTTCGCTTCGCGCACACCTTTCGTGGCGGAAATTTCATCCGCCCACTTCAGCAGGGTGAGCAATTCAGTTTGCTCTTCAAGCGACGGTGATGATGTCGGGATTTTCCCGATGAACACTTTGCCGGTCGTGCCGTCTACCGAAACCCAATCGCCTTCTTTGACGGTCACATCACCGACGGTCATTTGTCGCTTTTCAAGGCTGATCTTGATCGTCGACGCTCCGACCACACACGGGATTCCGAACTGACGTGCCACGACCGCCGCGTGTGAAGTGGCTCCGCCCTCGCTGGTCAGCACGCCCTTCGACGCGATCATGCCATGCACATCGTCCGGCTTGGTGAACGGACGCACCATGATGGTGTCTTGCTTTTCGTCCTTCGCCATCTTCTCGGCGGTATCCGCGTCGAAATAGATTTGTCCGACTGCCGCGCCGGGGGAGGCGTTTACGCCCTTTGCGAAGAACTTGCCGGACTTCTCGGCATTCTCCATCGCATCGTGATCAAACTGCGGGTGGAGGAGCGAGTCCACATTATCCGGTGTGACGCGCTGGACAGCCTGCTCTTTGGTGATCAAGCCTTCCTTCGCCATATCCACCGCGATCTTGACCGCCGACTTCGCCGTGCGTTTTCCGTTGCGAGTTTGAAGCATCCACAACTTTCCGCGCTCGATGGTGAATTCGACATCCTGCATGTCTTTGTAGTGCTTTTCAAGCCGCGCGGTGATGCCCATGAATTCTTTGTAGGCTTTCGGCATCTGGTCTTTCAAGTGTTCGATCGGGTCCGCGTTGCGGATGCCCGCCACCACGTCCTCACCTTGCGCGTTGATGAGATATTCGCCCATCATCTTCTTGTCGCCGGTGGACGGGTTGCGCGTGAACGCCACGCCTGTGGCTGAGTCGTCGCCCATGTTACCGAAAACCATCGTCACGATATTGACCGCCGTGCCGAGATCGTCGGGGATGTTCGTCGCACGGCGATAGTCAATGGCGCGTTTGCCCATCCACGATTCGAACACGGCTTTGATGGCGAACTCCATTTGCTTGTACACATCTTGTGGAAAATCGAAACCGACTTGCTGTTTGAACACCCCTTTGAACACCGCGACCAATTCCTTCCAATCTTCGGCGGTCATTTCAGTATCGGACTTGTATCCCTTTTTGGCTTTATGCTCCGCCATCGGATGTTCGAAATGTTCATCGTCGAGGTTGAACACGGTCGCGCCGAACATCTCGATCAGGCGGCGGTACGAGTCCCACGCAAAGCGCGGATTGTTCGTGAGTTTCACCATGCCTTCCACCACCTCATCGTTCAAGCCAATGTTGAGGATGGTGTTCATCATGCCCGGCATCGAGAACTTCGCTCCCGAGCGGCACGAAACCAACAGCGGATTGTTCGGGTCGCCGAATTTCTTGCCGGCGCGTTTCTCGGTCACTTTCATTGCGTCGAGCGCTTGCTTCCACATCCCCGGCGGAAACGCCCCACGCTGGCGAAACCAGTTACAGGCTTCGGTTGTGACCGTGAATCCCGGCGGCACCGGCACCCCGGCGCGAGTCATGTCGAATAATCCAGCGCCTTTTCCGCCAAGCAAGGCGCGCACATCCTCCCACGAGCCCGCGTATTTTTCGGCTTTCGCCACTTCATCGAATAGATATACCCAGGTTGTCATTCAGTCCTCCAAAATTTTTCTAAATCGGACACAGTTTACCACGAACGAATTAGAACAAAAGTAATGCGTACCGCCGCCGTTTGACACGTCTAACTGATAGCCCATTGCAAAGTGCCAACTCTGTCATTCTTCGATATAATGGGGGCTGATTGGATACACTATGCCGATAAAAATTCTTGTGATCGACGATGATACTGCCGTCACGGACCTGTTGTCGCTTTTGCTAAAATCGCAGGGCTTTGAAGTGGCGGCTACGAATAATAGCAACGACGGATTGAATTTTATCCGTGACGACCGACCCGACTTGGTGGTGCTCGACCTGATGATGCCGGAGATGGACGGGTGGGAGGTCTGTAAATCGGTGCGCGCGTTTAGCCAGGTGCCAATCATCATCCTCTCTGCCCTGAACGACCCTTCGATGATCGCCAGCGTGCTGGACGCCGGCGCAGACGATTACCTCACCAAACCGACTCCCAGCCGCGTGCTGGTGGCGCACATCAACCGATTGATCAAACGGAACGGGACAAGCGGCGCGCACGGACATAACTCGATGGGGCAGGCGCCGCAAATGGCGGCATCCTAACCCGCTTCTTTTCCCCAGTGGCTATCTGATACAGTCATCCCCGCCTTCTCCGCCGGGGATGATTTTTTATGCGCTGAGTACCGCAAAGTTCACTTTGCGCTCGCGCATTACCAGGATGCTCGCAACCTAAACGTTGCGGTACAAATTTCTTCACGCCAAATATTTCAACGCCTTAGCCAACTCCAAACGTTCTTGACGCAGTTGCACTGCGTCAAGGGCAATCCTATCAGAACGCCGATTATGCCAAGCGCTTCAACGCCTCAGCCGTTTCTTTCACCGCCTCCATCATCGGCAAATGACCCACGCCCTTCAACTCCACAAAATGCGCCGACGGCACAGCGGATTTCATCTCTCGCGCGCGATCCACAGCCACCAACGAATCCGCGTCGCCATGAATAACCACAACAGGGATGTTGAGATCCGCCAGCATTGACGATGTGTCCATCCGTTCTGCCATGGCTCTGAGCGCGCCGATGAACGCGGAGGGTTGTTGTCTCTGCATGATCGCGGTGACTGCGTTTTGGTGTTCCTCGCTTGGCGAAAATTTAGGCTTCATCGCTTCCACCATGCCGCTGATGCCTTTCTCCGCCACCTCCGCCGCGGACTTGTACCGTCCCTCTTTGCGGTCGGGCGGATCGGCAAGCGTCTGCGTCGAGACAAGTCCCAGCCCGCTGACTCGTTCGGGGTACAGTTTTGTGAATGCCAGCGCGATGTACCCTCCCATTGAATGTCCCGCAATCGCGGCTTTCTGTATCCCAAGATGATCGAGCAAACCAGCAATGTCCGACGCGAAATCATCCAGCGTGTATTGCGAATCCACCGTAGACGATTCCCCAAACCCGCGCAAATCAGGCAGGATGAGATCGAACGTCCCTTCGAGCATCGGCGTGACAAAATCCCACGTGTGATGATCGAGAGGGTATCCATGCAACAGCACAAGCGGAGTCCCTTTGCCGCGGCGTTCGTACGCAAGTTCAATTCCGTTGACGTTTATTTTTCGCATTTTTTCTCCTTGCCTTTCTGTCTCCGAAAGATATTGAGTGAGGGCGAATGAGCTTCAAAACTTACCGCCAAGAGCGCGAAGAACGCGAAGAGAGAATTTAATCTTAGCGCCCTTAGCGGGCTTAGCGGTTAAAAAAATTGAGCCGATGATCGATTCTGTCCTGCAAAATCATTTCCAATTCACCGCCACCTTCAACTTGCTTCCCATTTTTGAATAATAATGCACAAACCCGTTATCGCGCCCGAATTCGTAGACACGGCGGGTGATGTCCACGTCCGCTTTGCAGTATTCAGCGACCTTGTCCAGTTCGCCATCACGAAACCATTGCACAGATTGCACACCATCGGCAATTTTCGTCGCGCCGAGGGTCGCCTTCGCCAGCGAATCCAAGCTGAGACGAAAACCGAGCGTGCGATAAATATCCTGCAACATATCCGTCGAGCGGATGGAGCGTAGGTTCTCGTTCGGCGCGTAGGGTTTGAGCACCTCGTAATCGAAATTGAGGATGTTGAACCCGATCACGCGGTCGGCAGATTTCAACTCGGCGACCAGAGCCGCCGCATCCTTTTCCCAATACACGGCAAAATCATTCCGCGCCGTAGACCACGTCACGCCGCAAGCGAGGAGTAATTGCGATGGGTTGCGCCCGCCGACTTCTTCAAATAATTTTTGTGTTTCGAGATCGAAATAAACAAGGTTCATGTTGGCTTCCAAAGACCCCGAAGGGGTCAAACGATTATAGAATGAGCGGAAGATCGCATTCAACCCCGAAGGGGTGTCAAAGATGATGTTTTATGTCATCCCTTCGGGATTTGGATTCGTTCATGTCATTTCTATAATCCTGCCATCCCTTCGGGATTGAGGGATTCAAAGTTCGCCGCTATCCTCTATCAATTTCCGCGCCAGCGACAACGCATCATCCCGCGTGGAGATTTCGCCGACTGCCTGACCTTCACGGATCGCCTCGAGCAATTGACCGATGATTCTGCCCGCGTCTAAATTGAGTTCCTTCATCAACTCGTTGCCATCCAGCAAGCGCGGAGGGGCGACGGTCTCTTCGCGTTTCTCCCAATAGTTCTCAAGGAAAATTTTCGCGATCTCCAGTGCGGCGTTCCAATTATCCATCGTTTGTGTATGGTCGCGTGTGCCGCGCAGGTCGGCGAGACCGAGCAGGACCAAGTCTACGCCTGCTTCGCCCGCATCGCGGAAAAAGCGGTAAATGGATTTGCGCGTCGGCTCCTTCTTTTTTTCCTCCAACTGCATCGTAAAGAAATGGAAGCGCATGTGGTTGAAGATGATTTTTTTGACGCGCCCTATCTCGTCATTGCTGAGATTAAATTTGTGTCCGCGCATGGATGCGACCTTCGCGCCCTGCACATCATGGTCAAAAAAGCGGATGCGCCCCGTATATTCCACAGACTTGGTGGCAGGCTTCTCCACGTCGTGATACAACGCGGCGAAGAACAACGCGGCGCGGACGGAACGATCCGTGTTGAGGGATTCGGTGAAGTGAGATGCAAATCGCTCGCGATATTTTCCAAGCGCGGAGACGAGCGCGTTCAAAAACGGATCATCCCCGCCTGAGCCTGATTCAAGCGCGGCAAGGATCGCTTCGAGATGACCGAGCACTTTCAGCGTGTGTTCCCACACATCGTACACATGCGGTGGGGATTGTTCGCATCCCTTCATGGCGGAGAGTTCGGGCATCATGTGTGGAAACACGTCCAGCATCTCCAGCGCGCGCATGGACGAGTCGGGTTTCGGTCCCTCAAGGATTTTGAATAACTCGTCGCGTTGACGTTCGGGTGAGACGTTCGGCAACAGAGACGCGGCATCTTTCATCGCGCCGCGTGTGGCGAGGTCAATTTTGAGATCGAACGCCGCGGCGAGACGGACTCCGCGCAAAATGCGGATCGGGTCATCGGTCAACGAGGTAGGTGAGCAGGCGCGGATGATTTTCGCGCGGATGTCGTCCGCGCCGTTGAGAGGGTCAATGAGGGAGTTGGTTTTCAGATCGTAGGCGATGGCGTTGATGGTGAAATCGCGGGCGCGCAGATCGTCTTCGAGAGCTTGTCCTGAGCCTGTCGAAGGATCGCCTCCTCGATAAGTGGCGAAATCGAGATAGGTACGTGAGTTGTCAGAGTCAATTACGATGACGCGTCCCGTGTCGCGTTCTTCGTCGAGGATCATGAAGTTGGCGTCGAGGGCGCGGGCAACGCGTCGGGCGAGAGAAATGCCGCCCGAAGGCACGGCAAAATCAAAGTCCCGCGAGAGGCGGTTGAGGATCATGTCACGCACTGCGCCGCCGACGAGGTAGATATCCTGATCGGGCAACGCGTCGCGGACTTTATCCAACAAAGGCGGGCGCGGAAATTGGATTGGCATGTAAATAATCTCGAGTTTTTCTTTGTGACGGGTATTTTGCGCGGCGCGCAATGCTTGCTCAGGCGTTCCACCCTGAGCGATGATCTTGCCGCGAATGCGGGCAACCCAACGACCTGCGTAATTTGAATCGTCTTGCATATCTTTCCCCAATCGTAAATCAAAAGCTTGCGCTGAGCAAGTCGAAGCGTCGTTAATCGCCAATCTCCAATCGTAAATCGGCAATCGTCAATCGTAAATCGTAAATCAAACGGGTTTATATTTCTTCAAATCCACCACGCCGACGAACGGAAGGTTGCGATAGTATTCGTCGAGGTCGAGACCGTAGCCGAAAACAAATTTGTTCGGGATTTCAAATCCGCGATAATGGATCGGGACAACGGCTTCGCGCCGTTCGGGCTTATCGAGCAGAGCGCAGACTTTGAGACTGCGCGGCTGGCGCACTTGCAGAAGTTCAAGCACCGATGCGATGGTGTTGCCGCTGTCAACAATGTCTTCGACCAGCACCACATCTTTGTCGCGGATGTCCATTTGCAAGTCCATCGCGACGCGCACCGCGCCGCTCGATTCGCGTTTGCCCGCGCCGTACGATGAAACCGCCATGAAGTCCATCATGTGCGGAGATGTGATGTTGCGGCTGAGGTCAACGAGAAATGGCACGCCGCCGCGCAAGATGCACACGAGGAGCAAATTGCCGTCGGGGTAATCCGCGCTGATCTCCGCGCCGAGTTCGGCGATGCGAGTTTGGAGTTTTGCGGCGTCAATTAATATTTCGGCGAGGATGTCTTTGTAGTTTTGCATACTTTGCGATCACTTGTCTGTTTCGGAATTGTCAGGTCCTGCATAGAATTTCATCAACCCACACTTCTCACAACGTAGTGCTGTGATGTAATGTTTTGTCTTGCCTTTTGTTTTAAGTCCACCTGTCAACCAATTTCCTTTTTCGTTAATACCTTCCATCCAGTAAGAGGCGTCCATAGGCTGAGAACCGTGTCCAAGGTCAACAATAATACCCAATTCCATTTTTCCACCACATTCGGTACAGACAAAGTTTCTGGGCATGTTACTTTTCCTTACATTGGAACTTCATGATGTTCACGACACCGCGCTTCATACATCTCTGACGCGCCGACAATGACCACGGGATCGTCAAATTTTGCAGGCTTGCCGTTGACCAGTCTCTGCGTGCGCGAGGCTTCGCCGCCGCAGACCATGCAGATCGCGTGGAGTTTATCCACCTCCTCGGCAATGGACATGAGGATCGGCATCGGGCCGAACGGTTCGCCGCGGAAGTCTGTATCCAACCCCGCCGCGATGACGCGGATTCCGCGTGAAGCCAACTCGCGCGAAACAGGGACAACTTCAGGGTCGAAGAACTGCGCCTCGTCAATACCGACGACGGTCGTATCCGAATCGATCTTGTTGATGATCTCCGTCGCTTTTTCGATGGGAATCGCGTCGAAGTCTGAGCCAGCGTGTGACGTGACTTTTTCCACCGCGTAGCGAATGTCAATCGCGGGCTTGAACACTTGCACTTTTTGCTTGGCGATCGTCGCGCGGACGAGACGGCGGATTAACTCATCCGTCTTGCCGCTGAACATCGAACCGCAGACTACTTCAATCGAACCGTGTGTGTGACGCATTAAATCTCCAACCCCCTCCCAGCCTCCCCCAAAATCCGACTGGGGTTCGTCGGATTTTGGGGGAGGTGCCCGATAGGGCGGTGGGGGTAACAAAACAGGCAGACGATTTCGCATCTGCCTGTAAGTTTACCTGAGAATAATCATTCTGCAAGCAATTTGTTTGTGATGTTCTTGTTGTTCAGCAGATGATCTGCTGAACAATCTCTGCTGAACATCGACGTTACGCCGCCGCTTCGGGAAGTTCGTACCCCAGCGAGCGGAGTTTCTTCTTCGCCGCGGTCAGCGACGCCTGACCGAAACCAGCGATAGCCAACACCGCGTCGTTGCCGCCGTTCAACTTCTCGAGGAACTGACCGACGTTCGTAATTCCCGCCGCCTTCAACGCCTCATTCGCGCGAGCCGCGAGACCCAAATCCTCGATCTGGCGTTCGGGCGAACCTTTCAATTCTTCTTTGACCTTCTGTTGCTCGACATAATTCTGGCGGACAGACAACTTCTTATAGAAGCGGTCCACCTGACCTTCGATGTCAAGCAGGCGCGAAGCCTCGCCCGTGAAGAACGGATGGCACTCGGCGCAGATGTCCACGCGGAATTCTTTTTTCGTCGAACCCGTCGTCCATGTGCGACCGCACGAAGCGCAGGTCACTTTCGCGTCGGGGTAATAAGTTGGATGAATATCAGCCTTCATGTTACGCCTCCGCCTGCGGCACAACATTGACACGTTTCTTGCCGCGCACAACATCGAACATCACAACACCGTTCGCGGTTGCGAACAACGTGTCGTCCTTGCCTGCGTCCACGTTCAAGCCCGGCGCGATCTTCGTGCCGCGCTGGCGCACCAAAATATTTCCAGAAAGCACGAACTGACCCGCGTAACGCTTCACGCCGAGTCTCTGCGCGTTTGAATCTCGTCCGTTGCGGGTAGACCCGCCGCCTGTTTTATGTGCCATGGTTACCTCTTACTTCTTCTTTGACTCTGTCTTTTTCGTTGACGACTTCTTTGCCGGAGCCTTTTTTGCGGATGGCTTCGCCGCTTCTTTCGACGGTTTAGCCTGTTTCTCCGCTTTCGGCTTTGTCTCAGCCTCAACCGCTTCGACTTCCACTTCAGCCTGCTTCTCGACATTCGGCTCTTCCACCTTGCGAGTCTCGCCCGGCTTGCCGATGAAGTCCACCATCAACAACGTGTACTGCTGGCGATGCCCGCCGCGCACGCGGATGCGTTTCTTCGGTCGGTACTTGAAGCGGTCAATCTTCGGACCACGGATGTGATCCATGACCGTGACCTTGACGTTGATGTCGCTCAGGGTGGGGGTGCCGACTACGACCTCGTCGCCGTCTGCCATGAGCAAGACGCGGTCAAGGTCGAATTTATTTCCCGTTTCAACGGGCAGGCGATCCACTTCGATGGTTCGCCCTTCGACGGCGCGGTACTGCTTGCCGCCGCTTTCAACGATTGCAAATCTCATTTTATTCTCCAGTCATTCACTTCGCCGCGCGCCTGCGGATGTCTTTCAATCGTCGCCTGCGAACGGGGAAGCTGGTTAGTTTACACACAACCGCCCCAGCGAATCCAACTGCTGAGGCAGAAGCGGGCAGATTATACATGCGGCTCGGGGTTGTGTCAACGGGCGCGCGCATGTCACCCTGAGGGAGCGATAGCGACCGAAGGGTCTCGCACCTGACGGGGGATTCTTCGCTCCCTACGGTCGCTCAGAATGACATGCAGAAAGAAGCGGGGTTTTATCCCTTCGGCAGGATCGAAGTCAGAGTCCGCGTCACGCTCTGCAACGCGACCGCGTGTCCCTTGATCTTGTTCACGTCGCCCGTCTTCAAGCCCGATTGCACCTCGGTGATGGTCTTCGATGTGGAGGCTTGATTGTCAATGATCTTTTGTGTAATGGCTTCGAGATTGATGAGCAGTTGCAAAATATTTTTCGGGATGATCGGCAAGCCCTTCGCGATGGGGAGCAAGCCGTCGAGGATGTTGTTGGCGATGCCCGCGTACTTCACCGTGAGCGTGTGAAGCGAGCCGATTGAGTTGGTCAGTTCGAGCGCGATCTCCTGAATGGCGTCGATCATGTTCTTGTGGTCTTGGATCATCTTGCCGATGTCGTTGAGCGAGTCGGTGAGTTTGTCTGAAAACTTCACATACGACACGGGCTTGGCTGGCACAACTCCGACTCTTGCAGTGGATCTGATGGTGGTTGGCATGGGGATCTCCTTGAGGTTGAATTTTCGCAACTATACTTTAATTTGAAGTTGAACACAACTTTAATTCGGCAGTTGAATTTGGTACACTTAACGGGTGGGAACACGATGTGTTCCGTTCAACGCAGATGGCGGCAGTTTTCCGACTGACGCGCCGGAAACAGAATCCACTTCATAAGGATGAAACTCATGAGCGAACTTGTTCAACTTGGCAAAGCGCGGGGATACCTAACGAAACCGGAAGGCGCGGGACCCTTTCCGGCGTTGATCGTGATTCAAGAATGGTGGGGGTTAGACGCGCAGACGAAATCCATTGCCGATCGTTTTGCAAAAGAAGGCTATCTCGCTTTCGCGCCCGATCTGTATCATGGCGAAATCGCCGAACTTGGCGACAACGATACAGCCGAGGCGCTCTTGCATAAACATGTGCCGCAGTCTCCCGGCGAACTCGCCTCCGCGTTTGACGCGCTGAAAGCCCGCGCCGATTGCTCGGGGAAGGTTGGAAGCGTCGGCTTTTGTTTCGGCGGACACATGTCGCTTGCGCTCAGCGTCTTGCGCCCGGTGGACGCGGTCTGCACGTTTTACGGCGGCGGAATGCAAATGATTTTCGACGACCTGCGCCGCAGCCTCAAAGCGCCCGCGCTCGGTCTCTTCGGCGACGCCGACGAATCGATCCCGGTGGGCACGATAGAAGAGTTCGATAAACTTCTCGATGAAGTCGGCGTGGAGCATGAGGTGGTCGTATACCCAAATTCGGGACACGCCTTCTTCCGCGATAGCGACCCCAGCGTCTATAAACCCGAAGCCGCGAAAGACGCCTGGGAGCGCGCGAAGAAATTCTTCGCAAAACATTTGAATTGAAACCCCGGTACACAACGAAAGCAAGTTCTCGACGCGGTTGCGCTGTGTCGAGGCTGACGCGCCGATGTACCGGCTATTCACAGACGATCGCAGACCGCCGACACTCGATAGTCAGTCGGCGGTCTTTTCATTGACAGATTATCGCCCTTATCGTACCCTCGCTTCATGCCGACCCTCAACCTGCTTCAACAGCGGATCATTGATTCGCCCCTCGACTCAAAGCTCTTCGTCAGCGGTCCCGCAGGGACGGGGAAAACCACCGCAGGCGTCGAGCGGATGCGTCACTTGTTGGCGCAAGGCGTGCCTGGCGAATCCATTCTCATGCTCACTCCGCAGAGAAGTTTGCAAGAACCGTATCTCGATCTGCTCTACAGCCCCGAACGACGCGCGGGCGGCGATGTGACTCCCGCCACGATCGGCGGTTTGGCGCGACGCATGTGCGATCTGTTCTGGCCCCTCGCGGGCGAAGCGGCGGGATTTGCGAATCCTAGCCAGCCTCCCGTTTTCCTCACGCTCGAAACCGCGCAATATTACATGGCGTATCTCGTCCGCCCGTTGTTGGATGAGGGTTATTTTGAATCGGTGACGATAGACCGCAATCGCTTGTATTCCCAAATTATTGACAACCTCAACAAAGCCGCCGTGATCGGTTTTAGTCACACCGAGATCGGCTCAAAACTCGACTTGTCATATTTCGGCGATCCCGCCCAACGACGCGTTTATCAAGATGCGCAAGATTGCGCGAATCGCTTCCGCCAATATTGCCTCGACCATAACTTGCTCGATTTTTCCCTCCAACTCGAAGTCTTCGCAAACACGTTGTGGAAGCAAGACATTGTGAAAGATTACCTCGTCAGAAATTATCGCCACCTGATCTACGACAACGTGGAAGAGGACGGTCCGCGCGCGCATGATATTGTCCGCGAATGGAGCGCGGACTTCGAGTCCGCTTTGCTGATCTACGATGAAGGCGCAGGCTTCCGCTACTTCCTCGGCGCGGACGTGTACACGGGCTTGCAACTGCGCGACGTGTGCGATGAACAAATCCAATTGCAAGAAAGTTTTGTGATGTCGGAGGGCGTGGCGGAGTTGAGCGAGGGTTTGGTTGATGCAATTACTCCGAATCTTGAGTCAAAAGTCGAAGGTCAAAGGTCAAATGATAGCTCGCTGTCCATTATTCAATCTCGCTATTACCCTGAATTGTTAGATGCTGTTGTAAACGAAATTGAGCAGTTATTGCTTCATCCTTCATCCTTCATAATTCATCCTTCCGATATTGTCATCCTCGCTCCCTACCTCTCTGACGCCTTACGCTTTTCAATCACGCACAGACTCGAAGCGAAAAACATCCCCTGGCGTTCGCATCGTCCATCGCGTTCGTTGAATGAAGAACCCGCTTCCCACGCGTTGATCATGCTTGCCGCGCTGGCGCATCCGCATTGGAGCATCACCCCGCCGAAATTTGACGTGGCGTATGCGCTGATGCAATCCATTGACGGACTCGACCTCGTCCGCGCGCAGTTGCTGACGGATATTGTCTATCGTCAACGCGACCTGCGGCTTTCACCGTTTGAAGAGATCAAATCCGATGTTCAGGAACGAATCACTTACTCAATTGGCAGTCGCTACTCGACGCTTCGAAATTGGATCGAAGAATATCGCGCGTCGAATGTGTTGCCGCTCGATCATTTCTTCCGCAAGATGTTTGGCGAGGTGCTGTCTCAGGCTGGGTTTGGTTATCACCGCAACTTTGACTCGGTCCGCGTAGCGGCGAGTTTGGTTGAGTCGGTGAAGAAGTTTCGTTTGGCTTTAGACCTAACAGGTTTTGAAAACCTGTTAGGTCTCGGAAAAGAATACATCCAAATGCTTCACGATGGCGTGATCGCTGCGTCGTATCTTGAAGGCTGGCAGAATGAAGACAAGGACGCGGTACTCGTCGCGCCCGCGCACACGTTCTTGATGACGAACCGCCCCGTCACGATTCAGTTCTGGCTCGATGCTGGTTCAAGCGGATGGTACGAGCGACTCGCCCAACCGCTCACGCATCCATACGTGTTGAGCCGCGAATGGGGAGAGGGTCGCCAGTGGACGGATGCGGATGATGTGCAATACAGCAAAGAGGCGATGGCGCGCTTGGTGTCGGGATTACTTCACCGTTGCCGCGAACGCGTCTACTTGGGAATCTCCGAATTGGGCGAAAGCGGATTTGAAGGACGCGGCGAATTGTTGCGCGCGTTTCAGAAAGTTTTGTGAAAGGCAGGTGACAGTCACTTCGAAAGCGACTGTCACCTTTAGGATACCTAGATGAATAAAAAATATTTGCTCATGACCATTTCGATTCTTCTGTTGGCTTGTAGTATTACTGGAACCCCAACGACTGTTCCTCCTGTTGAGCCAAGCCCGACTTCGATCATCCCGCCGATTGATTCAACTTCTACGCCGCCTCCCTCGACGGGCGGACCGACTCTCGCCAACTGTCCGATGTTCCCCGCGAACAATTACTGGAATGCGCGTGTTGACTCGCTTCCCGTCCACCCGCAATCTGATTCGTGGATCGACAGCATCGGCCGTGGTGAAGGCTTCCACATGGATTTCGGCTCGGGCGAGTGGGACGGCGGTCCGATCGGAATTCCGTACAACGTCGCGGCCGGATCAATTGTCCCGTCGTATGAACCGGAGTTTTATTATCCCGATGAATCCGACGCGGGACCGTATCCGATTCCCGATAATCCAAACATCGAGTGGGGGAGCGATCATCACATTTTGGTTGTGGACACGGAGACTTGCACGCTGTATGAAACGTACGATATGAGTTTCGACAATGGACAGTGGTTCGGCGGCTCGGGCGCGATTTGGGATTTGAACTCCAACGCTCTGCGCCCCGACACGTGGACCTCTGCCGACGCGGCAGGCTTACCGATCTTGCCTGGCTTGGTTCGATATGATGAAATTGTCGCGGGAGAAATTAAGCACGCATTGCGATTCACTGCCGAAGACACGGCGGGATACATCTGGCCCGCGCGGCATCAGACGTCCGATCCGCAAAACGGAATCCCGCCGATGGGCGCGCGTTTCCGCTTGAAAGCGGATTATGACATTTCAGGTTTCCCGCCTGAGATGCAAATCTTGTTGCAGGCGATGAAAACTTATGGCATTGTATTGGCAGATAACGGCTCGAACTGGTACGTCAGCGGCGCGCCCGATGAACGCTGGGACAACGATATGCTCCACCTGCTTGATGTGTTGACGGGCGATGATTTCGAGGCGGTGGATGCGTCTGGGTTGATGGTGGATGAGGATTCAGGAGAAGCGAAATAAAGGCAACGTGTTAAAATAGATGGAAAGCAAGGAGATAGAATGGTACTCACCTCCCACACGAAAAATCTATTATCCGATCTGCAGAAAATCATGGCGTTGGACGAAGACGAAATTGTCCAGCGTGGAATCGCGCAAGCGACCACCGATCGAATTATCGAGTTGCGCCAGCGCATCGGACAATTGAGCGAGCAGTACGGCGATCTCGAGAAACTTGAAGCGAAAAGCAAAAATGTTTCGGCAGACGACCATACGCTTTATACCGATCTTTTGGAATGGCGCGCTGTTCGCCATGAGTTGGAGCAATTGACCCACTTTTTGGAGAAAGTGTGAGTATATGGCACGCCTCCGTGATCCGCATTTTGCGCGAAAGCGGACTGTTTTCAGATATTCAACTCGTTGGTGGGAAAATCCGCGCTTTTCTTAACCAGACTCGTTTTCTTGACATTCACTTCGACCCAACAACCGATAGTTACTCGTACGCTTTGATTGACTTGACCCTGTCTTGTGCGGGCGATAAGAGAGTGTTCGGTTGGGATGATTTTCCGCACCCTGATTACGTCGCGCTCACAAGCCTGAAAAGTTATCCGCATCACTTTCAAGAACGACTCGGCGATGGAACATGGCAATTCAGCGAGTCAACTTTTCGTGGGGATGTTGAAAATGATATCCGCGAAGTTATAGAAACAATTCGGCGCCGCGCATCGGGCGAAGGATAATCTCTCGCTCGTTTTTCAATCTTCACCGATATCGTAACCGATCACTTTTAACTGATGACTGTTTTCACCCCTCGCCCCTCCCAACAACAAATCCTCCGCTACGATGGCGGACGGCTTGGTATTGCCGCTGTGCCTGGCGCGGGGAAGACGCACATTCTCTCGGCGTTGGCGGCGCAGATCATTCACGAAGGGCGGTTGCAGGATGATCAGGAAGTGCTTATCGTCACACTCGTCAATTCGGCAGTGGATAATTTCGAAGCACGCATCAAAAAATTTTTCGACAACCCTCTGCAAGCCCTCTACAAATATCGCGTGCGCACGTTGCATGGGCTTGCGCACGACATCGTCCGCGAAAAGCCTGCAAGCGTGGGACTTGAAAATCGTTTCAGCATCATTGACGAGCGTGAGGCGGGTTTCATCCGCCGCGAGTCGGTCAATGCGTGGCTGGCGAATCACTCGCTCGATGAATATCTCGACCCCGCGCTCGATCAATCCAAAATGGATTGGGTCAAACGCGACCAACTTCCCAATTTATTGGACTCCCTCGCCTTAGCATTTATCCGCTCCTCGAAAGACCGCCTCATCACTCCCGAAAGCCTGCGCGCCAAACTCGACTCTTCTCCCACGCCCCTGCCTCTCGCCGAACTCGGCTGGAGCATCTACGCGGACTATCAACGCGCCCTCGCCTATCGCGGCGCAGTGGACTTCGACGATTTGATTCGACTCGCATTGACCTTGCTCGAAAACGACGAAGAGTATCTCGCGCGTCTTCAATATCGCTATCCGTTTATTTTGGAGGATGAAGCGCAGGATTCGAGTCGGACGCAGGAGAGGATATTATCTTTATTAAGCGGCTCTCGTCCTGAGCGGAGCCGAAGTGATAGCAGAGGCGAAGACGAAGGGCAGGTTGCTGGCGACCCTGCGCTTCGTCTTCGCTCCTCGGAGAGCGCTCGTCGCTCCGCTCTGCGCGGAGAGTTGGAAGGGAATTGGGTTCGCGTGGGCGACCCGAACCAAGCCATCTTCGAGACGTTTACAACAGCATCGCCTGAACTTTTGCGGGCGTTCATTCAGAACAACCCAAGCGTGGACATGCCCGAGTCGGGGCGGTCACAGCCGTCTATTCTCGCGTTGGCAAACCATCTCATTGATTGGGTGATGGAGTCGCATCCCATCCCCGAAACGCGGACGGCGTTGTCGGTGCCGCATATTGTCCCTGTACCTGAGGATGACCCGCAACAGAATCCGCCCGATGACCCAGAGGCGATCAAGTTCATCAGCAAGAAGTACACGCCTGAGGAAGAACTCGAAGCGGTGGTCAAATCGGTGAAGGGATATGTTGACTCAATTTGGGATTTTCCCGATGACGACAAGCCGACGATTGCGATCCTTGTCCCGCGCAACCAACGCGGTGTGGATGTGGTCAATGCGTTGCGACAAAAGGGAATCGAGCCGATAGAGTTAATTTCAAGCACATCCGAAACACGCGCGGCGGCGGGGTCGTTGAGTTATCTGTTGGGGTATCTGGCGGATCCAAGTTCGGCGAGGAAGTTGTCGAAAGCGTATGAGGTTTTTAGAAGAGACTGGAGAGAGCAGAGAGTAGAGAATAGAGGAATAGAGAATAGAGGAGTAGAGAATAGAGAAGTAGAGAATAGTAAATTGGAAAGTGGCGCTCTTTCAACTACCCAACTACTCAACTATTTAACTACTCAACTCCGCCGCATGGCGGACGTGGAAAACTTCGTCGCGCCGCAAAATGCTGACGACTGGCGATCAGCTGTCGGTGGGAATGAAGCGGAGCAAGTCATCCAGGAGTTAAACGCGTTCCGTGTCGTCATCCAGAGATGGTTGAGCGCGGTGACGCTTCCGATTGATCAGTTGGTGTTGACGCTGGCGCAGGATGTGTTCAGCGAGGCGTCGGATTTGGCGCTGGCGCATAAACTCGCGTTGGTGTTGCGGAGCGCGGCGGACGATCACGCGGATTGGCGCCTGCCTGAGTTGACGGCGGAACTGGCGGTGATCGCGAAGAATGAACGGCGCTTCATCGGATTCTCGTCGGACGATTCGGGCTTTGACCCCGAACGCCATCGCGGACGGGTGGTGGTGACGACGATGCACAAAGCGAAGGGACTGGAGTGGGACCGCGTCTATTTGATGTCGGTCAATAATTATGACTTCCCGTCGGCGATGCCGAATGACCGTTTTATCTCGGAGCGTTGGTTCGTGCGGAGCGGATTGGACCTGACAGCGGAAGCGTTGGCGCAGTTGAGCGCATTAGAGTCGCGGAGCGAGTACGACTGGTACGAAGAAGGCGCGGCGACGATGCGCTCGCGGTTGGATTACGTGAAGGAACGTCTGCGCTTGTTCTATGTGGGTATCACGCGCGCGAAAAGGGAGTTGATCGTTACGTGGAATTCAGGCAGGCAGGGCGACGCGACGCCAAGTCTGGCGTTGAGTGAGTTGATGGGGTGGTGGGAGGGGAAAGGATGAAGGATGAATGCAGAATGATGAATTGGCGCAATGAGTCGAATTCATTCGACTTCCATGAACTGAGGAAGGACTTCAGTCCGCCCGTGACGTGGAATTCGGGTCGGCAGGGGGAGGCGACGCCGTCTCTGGTGCTGAGTGAGTTGATGGGGTGGTGGGGGAATAACGGTGGAGGAATATAGTCCATGAAAATTGCCAAGGAGAGGGAAGTATGAAACTTCGGACTCGTTTGATATTTTTAGTATTGTTTACACCAACATTATTGATTGTTGGTCGATTAATTACTGGGAAATTTGATTTCGTTGTGAAAGATTTTTGGTTTGCTGCAGGGCTATTACTGCTTGTATTAATTTCCTTAATTGATCAGCCGTTCTTTTCCACTGACGGGAATATATTTTTAAATGGCACTTCTGCCCTGTCCCTCATATTAGTTCAAGGCGATGCAAGAGATTTTTGGTGGTATTTATTTTTAATTTGGTGTATCTGGTTGATGGTATCTAGTTTTGTAGTTATGGTGCTAAACAGTCGCAAGCATGGAAAGGCTAATTCAACTACCTCTTTTGTTACCAAAATCAACAGAGAGATTGGTCGCCCAGAAGCAATATTTTCAGCATATTTCATTTGGGGCGCTATTCGGCAGTTCGGTTTCGATTCTCCTGAAATTGAACCGCTATTTTGGTTTTGGGTGATTTTTATGATTGTGAACATCCCGTCGGTTGCAAGACATATTGATGGCGCAATTGATAAATTATTTGACAAAAATAAAATCCTGAATGAGGTTGCAACTCTATACCGAATATCCGACCCACGAGTAATGGAGTTGCATATTAATGCAGACGCTCCTAGAAACATCGTTGGGCAATCAATTACCATAAAGACTCAAGATGACAAAAGAATAGGTAGCGGAGTTGCAATTGATGACAGAACTGTTGCGGGGAATCGAATTGCTAAGGTTGCAATCTTTGAGCAGACTTCTGATTGGAATTATGTAGCAAGTGAGCCTGAAAAAACAATTATTGATATTCAACCCCAATCATCACAATCGCAAGATGTCCCAATCAGTGTAGTAGATGTTGGTTCTACAATCCCTTCGTTGAAATTTTTTGTTCATCCTGATATTGTTTTGCAAAAGGGAGAGATTGTTTGGTGTTCAACCAGTAACGGTACAAAAATCCACTATCAAATTACGTTGGCAAATATTGTTCAAGACTCTGCGCCAGATGGGAATGTTACCAAAAGCGTTCTAGTTACAGCAGGTCAGTTAGGAACATGGGATGACGCTAGTTTGCGTTTTAATCCATATCCTTGGGTTGCCCCTGCGGGAACTTTGATTTTTCAATCCAGGCAACAGCATGTAAATTATCCGTTGCCAGTGACGAGCGCGGGCATAGGCTTTGTTCCAAATTCAGATTTTCCTATTCACGCTTCAATTGACGATCTTGTGACTCACAACACCGCCATAATTGGGGTTACAGGCAGTGGAAAATCATATTTGGCATTTCATTTGATAGAGTCTTTGATGGCGGCGGGCATTAAGGTTTTAATTCTTGATCTGACACGTCAGCATGTTGTGTATTTATCTCGCCACAACCCTGCTCAGCTTACTGGATCCAATCAAGTGCGATCTTGGATTCAGAGCGATTCTGTGTTAGCTGTTCATCAATTTGCTCTGAATCAAAGCTACCCGATGATTACAAAAGACTTTGTGAAAGAAGCTTTTGACGAACTGAGTCAAATACCACTAAGAGCAGGTATGAATATCCCCGCAAAACTCTGTGTAGTCTTTGAAGAGGCTCATTCGTTAATTCCCGAATGGAATCAAGTGGTCGTTGATTCTGATAAAAGCCATGTGAACGCTACGGCGCGAACTATCCTTCAAGGGAGAAAATTTGGTTTGGGAAGTTTGGTAATCACGCAGAGAACAGCGAATGTTACCAAAACAATTTTGAATCAGTGTAATACTATTGTTGCTTTGAGATCGTTCGATCAAACTGGTCTGGATTTCTTGAGCAATTATATGGGGAGTGATTATTCGCAAGCAATTTCCACTCTCCCAATTCGTGATGGGATAATTGTGGGGAAAGCATCATCATGTTTGATGCCAGTAATTTTCAGAATTCCAGATTTTGGTAGCAGATGGAATCCGCCCGCCAATCCCTGATGTTATCCTGTGGTGAATAATCGGCGTGGCGGGTTGACCTCACCCCGATAATCGTAATGATCGGTATGACGGCTTGTCCCTCTCCCAAGGGAGAGGGCATGAGGTTGAGTCCTTTTCTGTGAGATGGGGAAGTTGAATTTCCAAGAGAAAATTTGGATTGATGAGCAAAGGCTTCCCCCCCTTGGGGGAGACGGGAGAGGGGTTTGCGACCTCACCCAGATGGTCGTAATGATCGGCATGTCGGCTTGCCCCTCTCCCAAGGGAGAGGGCATGGGATTGAATCCTTTTCTGGTTGGTGGGGTCGTTGGCTTTCCAAGGAAAAGTTTTGTTTGAGGGGCAAAAGGCTTCTCCCGCTTGGGAGAGACGGGAGAGGGGTCTTGTGTGGCGAGAAATCAAAACTCGGAGCATTTCGTCTCCGAGTTTTGGTTTCTTACGCGGGCATATAGGCGGTCACTTCCACTTGCCTATGACGTTTGCGCGCGTCGTTCACGGTTATTTCAAGGCGTTCGGCGGTTTCGTCGTCAATCCAATCCGTGCCGCATTGTTCACAAACGAGGGCTGGCACATTGCGGACAACGACCACTCCGAAGCCGAGGTCAACGGTGAATGTGGTTGTGCCTTTCACCTTCGATCCACCACAAATGGGGCAGGTATTTTTTGCGCTCATGGTTTCCTCCGAGTTCGATAATCCGACTCGAATACGTCGAGACTTGGTTCATAGGCGGTGATGATGGCGACTTCTCCGTCAGGTTCGAGGGACAAGACAACATGAATGGGGCGTTTCTTATCCCAGCCAAAGATCAACACAGTCGGCGTTGGGCGGTCGGCAGAATAATCCTCGATGACTTCGCCGTTCGATGCAATGTCCAAAACGATAGCGCGACTCAAATCGCGTTCCAGCATCCGCTCGAGGGCGTGTCTGCGCCAGATAATCTTTCGCTGGAGAATTGATTTACGAAGTTGGGCAATATCGAATGTCTCAGACACAATTTGATTTTACCAGAAGGCGGTGATTGAATCAGGGTGTTGGTTTGATCTCACCCAGATGATCGTAACAATCGGTCATGTCCGTTTGCCCCTCTCCCAACCCCCTTCGTTTCACTTCGAGGGCGCTTCGCAGGGGAGAGGGCATGGGGATGAATCCTTTTCTGTGAGATGGGGTAGTTGGGTTTCCAAGAAAATGTTTGGCTTGAGGAGCAAAAAGCTTCTCCCCCTTGGGGGAGACGGGAGAGGGGTTTGCATTGAGTTGAATCCTCTTCTGCTCAAGAGGCGAGTCGGTTTAAACCGACTTCCATGAACGGAGGCAGGGACTGCGCAGCGTCCCGCCGAATTGAGGATGAAAAATGGCATTGCGGTCAATGTCTCGTAGTGCCAAACTATAAATATGGATTTCGATTCTCTACCGTACATGAGAGGTGGTTTTACCGCCAAGCACGCTAAGGTCGCCAAGTTAAAGAGGTTTTCTTTGCGTTCTTTGCGGTCTTCGCGGTGCGGGAGTCTCCGATTCAAATACTTCTGAACCAAAGGTTTCGATGTGAAATTGAATGGCGGATTTAGCATCCGCGAGCGCATCCTCATAGGTATCGCCTTCCCCTACAACGATTCCCTTCACCCCAAACGGATACGCTACGTAGCCGTCGGGATGTTTCTCAACGATAATTTTGAATTGTTTGGTCATGTTCAACCTTTCAATTGGTGTTTGAATTATACCTTCATCTGAGCATGGATGAAAAACGCCCTCGGGATGCAGGACCTCACCCAGATAATCGTAATGATCGGCATGTCGGCTTGCCCCTCTCCCAGGGGAGAGGGCATGGAGTTGAATCCTTTTCTGTGTGATGGAGCAGTTGAGTTTCCAAGAAAATATTTGGCTTGAAGAGCAAAAGGCTTCTCCCCCTTGGGGGACGTGTGCCCGAGCGGAGCGAGTGGTAGACGGGAGAGGGGTCTGTGGGCAAATGAAAACGGTCTCGCGGATGTGATATCCGCGAGACCGTTTTTTATTTTCGTTTGTTACGCGGGCATATAGGCAGTTACTTCCACTTGCCTGTGACGTTTGCGCGCATCATTCACGGTCACCTCAAGGCGTTCGGCAATATCGTCGGCAATCCAGTCCGCGCCGCATTGTTCACAAACGAGGCTGGCACATTGCGGACAACAACCACCCCGAAGCCGAGATCAACAGTGAACGTGGTTGTGCCTTTTACTTTTGACCCACCACAAATGGGACAGGTATTTTTTGCGCTCATGGTTTCCTCCGAGTTCGATAGTCCGATTCAAATATATCCAGACTGGGTGCGTGGGCGGTGATGACGGCAACTTCTCCGTCAGGTTCGAGGGACAAGACAACATGAATGGGGCGTTTCTTATCCCAGCCAAACATCAACACGGTCGGTGTTGGGCGGTCGGCAGAATAATCCTCGATGACTTCGCCGTTCGATACAATATTGAGAGGCGAGTCGGTTTCAACCGACTCCATGAACTGAGGCAGGGACTGCGTAGCGTCCCGCCGAATCGGGAAGGATAAACAGACTTGGATCATATCACTTCCAAACCCGTTTTCAATTCTGCAATTCGCCTCTTCGCCTCGGGTGCACTCAAAGTTTGTAGATGAGTTTTCAAAAAGGAGCCTCTGAGATAGGCTTGGGCTTGGACAAGCATAAACCCGAACTCGGAGGCTCAAATGGAGTTTAGCACAACACGGCTGGAGCAGATC
>WBZR01000232.1_pt1 | contig 95890 bp, 92 predicted proteins | sample 5204231 | NCBI WGS metagenome assembly WBZR01 (sample SAMN12412403, study PRJNA552823) | activated sludge metagenome | isolation source: activated sludge from anammox sidestream of wastewater treatment plant... | place: USA: Virginia | collected 2017-08
ACTTACGACCCCTGATTGCTCAGACGCCGCTCCCTTGAACTACCGGGGTGAACGGATAATTCCCCGGACGGGACTTTAACCCGTAAGAATAAACAAATGTTACTGCGTACGGACATCATACTTAATTATTGACATTATTTTTAACGTAACACTTTAGCCGGGTAGGTTGGGTTGAATGAAATGAAACCCAACGAATTTTTCTTTATGCCAAGCTAACGGTAAATATCCTTACGATGGCCTATTCGTATAATGTGAACTACTTTTTGAGGAGAATGTACTTCGTAGATGATGCGGTAATCCCCACTTCGTAAGGAATAGCAACCTTGTTTTTTACCTTTGAGATGTTTACCTGAATAGGGGTTGAATGAGAGGGAGTCAATAAGCTTAACGATGCGTTTGGTAACGGTAGGATTTGCATACTGAAGTTTTTTTATATCACGGCTTGCTTTTGGGTCAACCTTAATTTCAAATTTGCTTGAGCTCACGCTTCAAGGTTTCCCATGATATGGACTTGCCTTTACGGAAACGTTCCCTGGCCTGAGTAATTTCACGGTCCAATTTTGGAGTTGGTGTATAGCCAGCTTCTTCAAGCAGGGTAATATACTCTTCTACAGGAATTAAAACCATTGGTTTGTCAATGGTAAGGGGGTGCATTAAAATTGCTTTTTGAGCCATGGTTTACCTCACAATGGGATGATATAATTTAACAAACAAATATATAGACTGTCAAGGTAAAATGCGGAATTCCGGGGATACCATACTTAATTATCGACATTATTTTTAGAGTCTGGTAGGGTGGATTAAGCGACAGCGAATCCATCAATCCATCTTTTGTTGGGATATTATTGGTGGATTCGGCGCTAAAAGGCAAGCGCCTTAATCCACCCTACAAAAATTGTAGCCCTATAGGCATCGCCTACCACGTATTTCGAATGCATATTGTGAGCGATCTTGACATGGAACGGATTTTGGTGATGACGGGTTGTGCTTGCATTACTTTACATTTTGCCGGGTTTGATCTGGCAGGCGGTGCCTTGCTCTACAAAAATATTTCATTGAGATATCAGTTTATTATATTCAGCATGGGAACCAATCCAAGACCATACAACAGTATTGCCTTTGTCTAGTCCTGGCGCTCGATATTTTCGGCTTACTCGCACAGACCACAATTTGCGAATCCTTTTGAATTGCAAGGACGGATGTGCCGAATCTGTTTTGAGAAGTTGGAAATTCTTATCTGCAAGTACTTGAACTTCCTTCGGAAGTTGCTGGTAATAACGCCAAAATTCAGGAGTCGTGTAATGATTCAAAGTGGCTTACACCGTCCGGATTGAAAGCTTTCCTCCGCCTCTTTGATTATTTTGTCCAGCCGCCCAGCTTCTATATCATTTTCGATTTGCTTGTCCCACGTTTGTGCTTGATATGCCTCAAACCAGGCAGTAAACTGAGACAATTCCTCAGATGTAAGTCGTGTAATGGCTAATTCAATTTCTTTAATACTCATATATTTATTTTTCTGTGGAAAAGTTCATATATTATAACAAGGTATTACTCTGTTATTAATACAGAAACACTGCTCATAATCAAGTGCAAAAGAGAAAGGGCAAGAAAGGACAAGGGGTCAAAGATAAATCTGCTTCAACTCTTCTGATAATCTGAGAAATCCAGGCAGGTTGGGTTGGATGAAACGAAACCCAACGAATTTTTCAACGTTACGCATGATTGGTGTTGGGTTTCACTCACGTTTTACCCAACCTACATAATTTACAGCCGTGTAGCTGGGTAGGGTAGGCATCGTCCTACCACACATTTTGGATGCACGTGGATAATTTTTGCGGGATAATGTTTCTGACGTTGAACTGATTTTATATTGGCATTGACAGGGAGAAAAAAATGATTGCTATCCCTATTTCAAATGAATAATTTGATGATCATGGAGATGATACCGGCAATAACAAAGCCTAGTGTGCAGACATATTAATTACAAATTATATATTGTGGACAATTTTAGCTATATCGCGCTGCAAAACAGCATTTATATGTTTCGTTATTAATATGTCTCTACACTAGCATCCACTTAACGAGATTTATCTCGATTTTTAATACTTTAATTTCTGCTTTAATGTCTGTCAAATCGGACTCGCTATGCGTAAAGTGTTTATCGTAATCGGCAATAGCTGAGGCCGCTGCCTTTGCTTTTTCGTCCGAAGTGCCGGCTTCTTTGAGTGCTTCGTAAAGTCTGGTAGAGGGGATTAAGCGACAGCGAATCCGTCAATTCACTTGTCCATGCCGGCCGCCCGCAAAAGGTGCAAGAAGCCGTCTATTGCCGATGTGCCCAAATGCCGCTGTCATGCAAATTTCCCTGACAGATTATTGTTCCTTGCGGAATGTTAATGGGTATTTTTCCGGATTTTCAAGTGAGTCGGTTTCGAGGTCGATGTCGAGGTCAGGCCAGTAGAGATGGTAGCCGTTAAGTAATTCAACATTGCAGATATCTTTTACTTTGGCATCCTCAAACCAAGGGTACTCTTTATATGATAAGAAATATTCCTTTTTGTTTGCATAGAGCCACATACCGTGTGTAGAAATATTCAAAACCTCAGCTTTTGAAATAGTTTTCCCACGCTTCTGTAATTTCATCGGCCTTTTCCTTGATAAATTTTTGTATTTCATTTAACTGTTTTGGTGATAAGCCATAATTGTTTGCCAGTGCAACTATTGGTTCTAGCCAAAACTTTGCCCCACCGTTAGGACATTTCACATGAATATTCACTCTGGCTTCTTCTTTTGAAAAGAAATAAAGCCAATAGCTTTTGTATTTGAATATTGCAGGACTCATCTTCTCTCCTTGTTCATCTTTGCTCATTATTTTATCACAATTTAAAAGAATAGGCAAAGGGTCAATGGTTTTCAGATGTCAAAGGGGCCACAGGTAGCCGGGTAGGCACACCTACCACGTATTTCGAATGCATGCGGGAAATTTATGCGGATGCGGAATGAATGAAATGATTGTGAGCGATCTTGACATGGAACGGATTTTGGCAATGGCGGGTTGTGCTTGCATTACTTCACATTTTGCCTGGTTTGATCTGGCAGACGGTGTCATGCCCTACGTAAGATTTGTATGGATGGAAATGTACAAACATGCCTAACTATCGGAGGGTACGGATACCGGGGATAACCTATTTCTTTACGGTTGTTACTTACAAATTGAGCACTCACTCAGAAAGCACGGTGAATCATCAAGGCGAAGTCGCTGTATCTTTGCAGTCGCTGCGGTAAGTTGTTTTTAAATCGTTGCAGTTTCAACTTTCTCAATAGGGAGGTTCTCGATAATTATGTTTGAGAGATCCTTCCGAGACAGTTTTTTGGTTGCATCGAGGATTTCAACGCCAATAATGTGCCCTTTTTCATCAATATCAATGGTAACTCCGTCTTCGATGTCAATATTGTCGAATACACGCGTCTCTTTTAGCTGGATATACAAGGCATCTGCTTCTTTATCGTATTCTATCCTCACGTTACATTACCTCCATCCTTTCTGTTTTTTCACTGCCGTTATAACCAGTATTGTATCTGTTTCTTCTCTGTATGTCACTCGGAGATATTTTTCGAACGTCTTTTTCCATGCATTCAACCTGTTTTCTATCGATGGCTCAACAAAATCAGGTTTCTGTATCGCAAGTTCTATCTCAGATTCTGTAATTTCATGCCAACGCATCCTGTTTTTTGCATGGCGCGTATATTGAATACGTTTAGACATGTTCTGTATGCTATTGCATAAAAAAAATATTGTCAAGATAAAATGTAATAAAACAATGCAACATGTCAATGCGGCACCTTAAAGCCGGGTAGGGTAGGCATCGCCTACCACGTATTTCGAATACATGCGGGAAATTTGTGCGGATGCGGAATGAATGAAATGATTGTGAGCGATCTTGACATGGAACGGATTTTGGTAATGGCGGGTTGCGCTTGCATTACTTCACATTTTGCCGGATTTGATCCGACAGGCGGCGCCATGCCCTACGTAAAAATTGCGTGAATACACAAGTCTGGTAGGGTGGATTAAGCGACAGCGAATCCCCCAATCCATCTTTTGTTGGGATATTATTGGTGGATTCGGCGCTAAAAGGCAAGCGCCTTAATCCACCCTACAAAAATTGTAACCCGATAGGCATCGCCTACCACGTATTTCAAATGCATGCGGGTAATTTGTGCGGATGCGGAATGAATGAAGATGATTTATTCTGTTAATTTGCAACCATCTTTACCTGCTTCGTTATCCATAGCGCGGCACAGCCGCAACCAAATTTCCTTTATGAAAGCGGGGAGATTGCTTCGGAAAAGGCCCCTCGCAATGACAGCGACCATGCACTTTGATGGCACACGGCACGTTGTCATTGCGAGTGAAGCGAAGCAATCTTTCACTCATAAAAAACGGTACCTCCTGAAAGAGGTTTGTGAAAAAACTTACAAAAAAAAGAAGTTTTTATACAGTAATACTATAGCAAGGGATGAACGACCTGATTATACGATAATCCCCTTTTCCGCAATACCAGGATCGTTCTCCAATGCCTTCTTAAACTTATGTTCCTTGTGCCAGGCATTCAGGCAAGGAATGATGAATACGCTGACCAATGCCATAGCCATGCCTCCAATAGAGGGAATTGCCATGGGTTTTGCCACCTCGGCGCCGGCGCCTGTTTCCCATAGGATAGGCATGAGTCCAATAAATGTGGTGGCAGCCGTCATCATACAGGGACGTATCCTTCTCGTGCCTGCCATGAGGACCGTATCCCGAATGTCCTGAACGCTCCTCATCCTCTTTTCGCCGAAGAGATCGTTGATATACGTGGTAATGAGGACTGAATCGTCGTCCACGATGCCAAAGATGGAGATGAAACCCACCCAAACGGCGACACTGAAGTTATATCCAAACAGGTATTGAAGCCAGACACCGCCCGCTATGGCCGTTGGAATCCCTGCAACGAGGATAAACATGGTTTGTGGAAATGATTTGAATGCTATGAAAATCAGGACAAAACCCACAAACATTGATAAGGGCACAAGAATTTGCAACCGATTTCTTGCCCTGACCTGGTTTTCGAACTGGCCACTCCACTGGATAAAGTAGCCGTGAGGCAGCATAACCTTTTGTGCCACGACCTTAGATGCCTCTTCAACAAAGCTTAAGGGGTCTCTGCCACGTACGTTCATGAGAACATACGCCCTCAGGAGGGCATTTTCACTGCTGATCATGGCTGGCCCCATCACGTATCTGACATCGGCTACCTGAGTAAGAGGGATAAGCGCACCCGTGGAACCGGGGACATAAATCCTTTTCAGTGCATCGAAGTTATCCCTGAGCTCCCGACTATACCTGACCCGCACCGGGTATCGATGGCGACCCTCTACCGTTGTCGTAATGTTTTCTCCACCGATAGCGGTCTCAATGATATCCTGCACGTCCTTGATATTGACGCCGTAGCGGGCAATCTCCTCACGTTTGATCTTGAATTCCAGATAGGGCTTGCCAGTAACCCGCTCTGCATAGAGGTCAGCTACCCCAGGCACATCACGCAGCGCCTTTTCGACATCAAGGGCCAATTGCTGGATAACGTTCAGATCTGGCCCAAAGACCTTGGCTCCCACTGATGTACGGATACCGGTGGCCAGCATGTCAATTCGGTTTACGATGGGTTGTGTCCATATATTTGCCACGCCCGGTATCCTCATAGCCTCATCCATTTCCTGAATGAGTTCCTGCTTGGTAATCGTCCGTTCATCAGGCAAAAAGAGGTGGAAAACAGGGTGAAGGAACGAGGGCACATAATTTAAAAATTTGTACTCGATCTTTTTTTTGCGCCATTCTTCCCTTGGTTTCAGGGCAACGACGGTCTCAAACATCTCGACTGGCGCCGGGTCTGTGGGGGTTTCAGCCCTGCCTAATTTACCAACCACCATGTCGATTTCGGGAAAGGACTTTATGATCATGTCCTGTTTCTGCATGACTTTGAGGGCGTCCGTTAAGGCCACGCTGGGCAACATTACCGGCATGAAGAGGATCGAACCTTCATCAAGGGGAGGCATAAATTCCCGCCCTAATTTTTTTGCCGCAAAGACGGATGAGACAATAATAGCAAGGGGAATTGCAAGGAATGTCTTCTTATTATTTAATACCCACTTAAGGACAGGCTGATAACCCTTCAGGAGCATCCTGGAGGAGAAATTCTCTTCCATGGGTTTTAGCTTGCCCTTGATCAGAAAGGCGCAGAGTATGGGCACGAGGGTAATAGCCATGATGACAGACGAACCGATGGCAATGGTCTTTGTCCAGGCCAATGGCTTAAAAAGTTTCCCCTCCTGGCCGGTAAGTCCAAATACGGGGAAGAACATACAAATAGTTGTTAAGGCTGCAAAGAATATGGAACCGCCAACTTCTTTTGATGCATCAAGGATGATCTGCGGTCTGCTTTTTTTACCCTTTTGTTCTATGAGGTTTCGAAAGATATTTTCTGTCATAACGATGGACATATCGCTCACCTCTCCAATGGCAATGGCAATACCCGTGAGGGACATGATATTGGAATCGATGCCCATAAAATACATACACAGGAAGGAGATCAGGATGGATATGGGGAATCCCAGACAGCAGATAATGATACTCCGAACATGCAACAGGAAGATAGCAACAACAAGAGAAGTGATAATGATTTCTTCTATCAGCGCCTCTCTCAGGGTGTCAATAACCCGGTAGATAAGACCCTCTCTATCATAAAAGGGCACAATCTTTACGCCCGGTGGCAATCCCGGCTCTATCTCATTAATTTTCGCTTTTACCCTTTTAATCACCTCCAAAGGGTTTTGCCCCTGACGCATGATAACAATACCACCGGTAACCTCTGCACCCTCCTTATCAAGCGCGCCGCGCCGGAAATCTCCTCCAATCTGAACCGTGGCAATATTTTTTACAAATACTGGCACACCGTTGAAACTGCCTATCGTGATGTTTTCAATATCCGTAACATTCTTGATAAATCCAAGGCCACGGATAATGAACTCCATATTATTGCTTTCCACTACTTTGGCGCCCACGTCGATATTGCTTCTGCGAACGGCTTCGTATACCATCCCGACGGTCATGTTGTAGGCCAGTAATTTATTGGGATCAACGTCGACCTGATACTGTTTGACAAAACCGCCTACCGCAGCCACCTCTGATACACCCTCGACGGCATTCAATTGGTAGCGGATGTACCAGTCCTGAACGGAACGCAGTTGCCCCAGATCGTATCCTTCACCTTCCACGGTATACCAGAAGATTTGGCCAAGTCCTGTGGCGTCGGGACCGAGCCGTGGGGTGACGTCTTTTGGGAGTAATTGCTGGATAAAGTTTAATCTCTCCAGCACCCGCGAACGCGCCCAGTAGAATTCAACGTTGTCCTTGAAGATAATAAAGATCATGGAAAAGCCGAATCCTGATTGTGACCGGATGACCTTCACGCCGGGTACGCCAAGGAGATTGACGGTAAGCGGATAGGTAACCTGATCTTCCACGTCCTGGGGGCTGCGTCCCGGCCAATCGGTAAAGACGATGCACTGGTTCTCACCGACGTCCGGGATGACATCCATATTGATGTTCTTCAATCCGAAGATGCCACCGAATATCACCAGGAGATAGAAGCAGATGACAAGGAATCGGTTTCTGAGGCAGAGTTCAATGAGTCTATTGATCATAAAATATAGGATGCAGGATCCAAGATACAGGATGCACGATTATTGTATGTCATGTACGATGGCTTCTTATAACAGCTTCTCTGAAATTAAATAGTTTTGCAAACAATTCTTCATAACCGGGATACATTTCTTCAAATAGGTCTTTTTTGATTGATCCCGTTTCGTTTAGCATTTCTAAATGCACCTTGGTTTCATCACAAGAAGCGCTAGCGTACGTCAAATATAAAATAAATTCGTTTTTATATCTTCTTCGCCCAAATCCCTCAGCGATGTTAGACACGATAGATTTTGAGGAACGCCTTATCTGGCTGCCTTCTTCATACATTTCAAATTTTGGCAAATCTTCTAATGTCATTTTGTGAACCTTTACAGCAAGATCCTTCGCTAGTAAATATATCTCGAGGTCTTTGTACGATTGCGGCATTTTCATCCTCCGTCTTTCATCCTCCGTCTTTCATCCTAGTGTGCAGACATATTAATTACAAATTATATATTGTGGACAATTTTAGCTATATCGCGCCGTAAAACAGCATTTATATGTTTCGTTATTAATATGTCTCTACACTAGGTCATGTATCGTGCATCATTTTTCTTCCTTAAACTCCATTGCCCCGCCGTACAGGGCGCTGGCGCCGCCGGTGAGCTGGCTCTGGGAGTCGATGAGGAAGTTGGCTGATGTAACCACCTTGTCTCCTTCTTCAAGTCCTTCCAGGACAGGGTAGTAATCACCCGCCTTTAGACCAAGAGCGACTTCTTTGCCAATATACTGGCCGTTACCTTTGTCGATATAAACAATCTTTCGTATGCCGGTATCAAGTACTGCTGTAGCCGGAATTGCAAGCACCTGTGTAGTTTTTTCAAGGTTCATTCCACATGCACTGCAGTTTCCTGGTTTATCAGAAATTACTTCAGGATGCATGGGGCAGGCGTAAACGCTGCGTCTTTTGGGTTCGATGATTTGTGCCTTTATCCCTAATCCTTCTTTAACCTCCCATCTGCCCATCTGCCTTTTACAATCGGGGCATTCTCCGGGCCGCTCAGCGGTCATACACGCCATCGGACACCTATATACAAATTTTTGTTTTTCTTCACCGGTAGGCAAGGTTATCGTTATATTCTTTTGTAACATCATGCCACACATGGGGCACGACCTGGGTGCAAGAGATGGTTCCCAGTTCTGGGGACAAATGCACGTCACCTTTTCATCGGAAACCTCAATAGGTATTTCTTTTTTTTCGAGCTGCATGCCACATACGGGGCAATCCCCCGGCTCTTTGGAGGAATAACATTTCATGGGGCATATATATTCGTAATCGGCTTTTTTCGTAACCGGACGCTTTTCGAGTTTCATTCCGCATTTCGGGCAATTCCCAGGTTCCTTTGCGCTGTGACATTCCATGGGACATACGTATTCGTACCCAATTTCTCTTTGTTGCTGAGCTATGCCGCTTGCAGCAACAAGCCCGATTTGAGCAGGGGGGGTCTTTACAAAAGGAATATTATCCTCAGGACATACACCAGGCCTGCTGGATTTTATTTGAGGGTGGTTGGGACAGGAGTAATCCAGTCCACTTACGTAATGCCCATCTTTCTTTTCAAGCTCTTCAATCGGTATCCTTATCCGGGCATTCACGTACATAGCGGGCTTGAGTTTGAATTGCTGGTTAGGAATATCGCAGCGAATTTTCACCGAACGCGTCTTATCGTCAAGGAACGGTTCAATAAATGATATCCTTCCGATAAATGCCTCACCAGGGTATGCAGGGGTCGTGACTTCCACTTCCTGCCCAACCCTGACCCACGCCATTTCATACTCATAAATATTGGCCTTCATCCAGATATTCGAAAGGTCGGCGACCGTGTACAGCATTTCGCCCTGCATCACGTATTGGCCTTCCAGCGCCTTCTTCTCTATGACAATACCGCTGATTGGGGCGTACACAATGGTATGTTGTTTTACCTTCTTGTCCTTCGTTAGCGCTTCAATCTGTTTTTCCGTCACCCCCCACCACAACAATCTCCTTTTCGAGGCCTCAATAAGTGATTTTGCGCCATTTACTACTTCATCAAGGGGACTCTGCCTCACTTTTTCAAGGGTTTCCAGCGCCAGCAGATATTCTTCCTGCGTGGATACCAGTTCAGGACTATAGATCCAGACCATTGATTCACCCTGAATAACCTGTGTTCCGGTAAAATCAACGAAGAGTTTATCGATCCGTCCGGGAATCCATGCCGCGACGGAGGCCCTGAGCCTCTCGTCATATTCAATGATTCCCACGGTGTATATATCCTTCGTGAGTGACCGAAAACCGATAGTATCAGTTTTGACCTGCGCCAGCTTGCGGGCACGCTCACTCAGTTCCACCGTGGCCAAAGCGCCCTCTTCCACGGCGCCAGCGCCCTTTTCATAGACGGGAACGAGGTCCATGGCGCAAATAGGACATTTTCCTGGTTTATCCATTTTTACGGACGGATGCATACCGCAAGTCCAGTAAAGAATCTTCTTTTCCTTTCCTTCATCAGCATATGCGGAAAAAAGAAGATGGGATCCCTCTTGTTGCAGCGCACAGGACAGAATATTAATGCCGTCAGGCATGCCAAAAAGAAGACTAAGGGCAACAATGGCGATTCTTATAAAATGGGTATGGTAAAGAAACTTTTGTTGAGTGTACATAGCACGCTCCATTCGTGATTCATTATGAAAGAAGGAAAAAGAGGCGAGGGTGGAGAAGTGGAGAAAAGGCAATTTGTTTTTCTCCATTTCACCCCGTCTCCCTTTTTTTTGAATTTATTTTTATGTTCATTCGGGTAAATTTTCTCCTGACTGCCGATCTATTACGCTTATAATATTACCGTATAAAATCTTCCTTTTTTTGCAAGTTTTTTCGCAACCCTATTTACCCCTTATCAGAAGGTACCGTTTATTTATAAGAAAAGGATTGCTTCGCTCCGCTCGCAATGACAACGTACCGTATATCATCAAAGGCATAGACCAGTGTCATTGCGAGGGTCTTGTCCGAAGCAATCTCCCGCTTTCACAACGGAAAGTTGGTTGCGGCTGTACTGCGTTATGTTATTTTGTCAGTTGCATACCGACAACCCGCTCCAGGTATGCCAGGTTTTGTTCGAAGTCGGCCAGCGCTCTTGCGTAAAGCAGTCTTGCCTGTAGCAGAATTCTCTGGCTATCGATCAGGGCAAGGAAATCCACCCGGTCTGTCTCATATCCAATCCGCGCAGCTTTGAGTGATTGCTCAGCCTGGGGAATTACGCCTGTTTTATAGAGATTTATCGTACTTTCAGAAGTTTGTATTTTGACGAGGAAGTCTTTTACCTCAAACAAGGTCTTGTTGTTCATAAAACGATAGTCTGACTTAGCCGCGTTAAGGTCTTCTCTCGACTCTTTCACTTTTGACCGGTTTTTCGGCCATAGCCAGGGGACATTTATTGTAACGGCAGACGCCCAGGTGTCGGAACGCCTGTCTTCCTGCATGTATTCCACCATCGGCTCAAAGTCCGAATAGTAATAGTCTTTCTTTGAAAGTTTTAAATTTGCCTCATTTCGCTTAACGGCATGGTCAAACCTTTTCAGCTCAGGCCGGTTTTTCACGGCAAGGTTTTCCAATTCTTCTATTGATAGCGTCAGGGTATGTTTTTCAAAAGGGCGCGGTTTTCCCAATAAGCTCTGTGTTGGCCGGTCGAGCAGGACATTGAGTCGGGCAACAACAGATTCCCTTTCCTTGTTCAAAACATTACCGGTGTTTGCCAGGGTGGACAATTCAACCTGCGCAGCAAGCACATCCCTTTGCGTGGTCTTGCCCACGGCATATTTGGTTTCAGCTACCCTGGCGAATTTGCTTAATAAATCCCGGTTTTCTCCGGTAACATCAATGGCATTATTCAGGTAATACAGTTCATAAAATGCTGATTTTATCTGGGCGATAATTTCCTGCATCTTTGCCTGCAATTCCTTTTCTATCATATAATACTCTTCAAGAGCCACTTCACCCCTAAGGCGCAGTTTCCCGGGGAAGGGTATCTTTTGTGAAATACCGTATCGTTGCTGCAGCATCTCCGTTTGACCGTTGAGATTGACCGGGTTATTGGACATATCGTAAGAACCGGCGCGAACAGAAGGGTCGTCCAGTGACCTCGCCTGTGAAATCCTGGCTTTCGCGGCACTTAAACGCTTTTGTGACGCAACGATCTCCGGATTGTGTTCCATTGCCTCCTGGATTAACCATGTTAGGTCCAAAGGGGCGTCTGCCTCCTTCATTTCAGGAACAGCGTTTTTACCGTTCATTTGTTTTTGTGGTTTACTATCACCTTTATCTGCCGCCACTGCAACATCACTCAATGAAATAAGAAGAAGGCAGCACAGGAATTTTTTTAACGGCATTCTATTCATGATAAACTCCGTTCGTTCGATAGAATACGAAACTATCAGGAAGTAAAAAAATGACCTGCCACATTAAGATTGTGCACACTTATCTGTATGACACACCCTCGCCTTGCAATCGGTTCTATCGATCAACTGAAATAACGGGAAAAACAAGGGGAGGCAAATGACAACAACAATAAAAACCGAGGACAGGTACGAAAAGGTCTTGAAAAGGCAGGGGGGGGCAGCCTCTGGTTCCAGTATACGCATTATCCGCTCCTCTATAATCCCTTGCTCTCTGGAAAACGCTACTGCGGGAGATAAAGCGGCCAGCGTACGGAATCGGGATAATTTCAGGAGTGCGCTCGCAAGTTCTAACGGTTCCCCGGAGATTTTTACTGCGGCATCATCTGCAGCTTTTTCAGATAGAGAAGAATAGCGGCCTAGCAGGTGCCGATTGACAGGAAGAAAAAAATTGAGCGCCGACAGTATTTGTAAAACAAATAGCTTGAAGGGGGCTTTCTGTCGTATGTGATGCGCTTCATGCAGGATTACGCTTTGAAGTTCCTTCGCCGTTAAATACGAACAAATGCCCGTGGACAAGTATATTTTCGGTTTCCAAATACCCGATGTAAAGGCATACCGCAACGCAGCATTTTCAAAGAGCACCCACTGGTTTTCAAGATGCGCCGGAAATGGAGATTCTTTTAATCCGGAACAATTCACGATGAAACGGGGGGTGAGTGAGCGAATAAAGCGGCCATGCATAAATAGCATTTGAACTGCCTTGTAAATAGCCTTACCTATGCCGGTGAAAAGTATTGCAACGCAGAACCAGGGAAGCGATGTGGCAAGGGTATGCAGGGTAAAAATACATTTTGAACAAATGCCTCCACAACAGGTGACCGCCTTGTAGGTAAATTTTGTGTCGGATACATACCCCTTGATACCGATCAAAACCCCTGTAACGATTACCGAAAAGATTACAAGGTTAAGAAACACGATGAGTAAAAAATATGCCCGTTCCTTTTCTTCCTGACCATTGACTTTGATAAAGTATTTCATGGTTTTTTACTATTAGTAGTATGTTTTTTTGAGGATGACAGTCTTTTAGATTCAATCAGTTTAGAAAAGTATTCCATTTTTTCCGGCTCCATCTGTGACATGCAATCCACAAAGTGCACCATTGCTGATTTGAGAGAAAATCCGGAAATTCCTTCCACAACTTTTTTTGATACCATCTCAAAAAAATCTTCTTTCGTATACAGGGGTTTATAGAAGTACGCCTTCCCGACCTTCCGTTTGCTGAGAAGTCCTTTTTTGGTCATTCGATTGGTAACGGTAATGACCGCAGAGTATGAAATATTCCTCTTTGCCGGAAGATCTTCCAAAATATCCTTCACTGAAGATTCTCCACGTTTCCATAATGCTTCCATAATATCCTTTTCCAATGTCCCCAAGACATGGTTTAATCCTTCTTTGAAGGGATTGAAATTAAACTTTAATTCTTTACGCATATGCGCCCTTTTTGTTGAAAATTGTGCAATCCCTTTACCGTAATCCTTAGTAAAGGGAAACCTATTTTACACCACGCAGTGCAACGATACTGAATGAGATTTGTTAAGGGATATTATATTCTACATATTGTAGAATATGCAAGCACAATCTATCGTTTATACTTATTGATTAATGAAATATTTATGCTAAAATGTTCATGACCTATTAGCCAATTTATGGTACTTCGATTTTCTTTGATTCTATAAGAATTTACAAGCCATTCAGGAAAACCCATGAATAATTCCGATACGGTTATTGTTACCGGCGGCGCCGGCTACATCGGCTCTCACACCATTATTGAACTTCTGGAACAAACGGATTGCCGGGTAATTTCCCTCGATAATTATTCCAACTCCACCGAAGACACCTACAGAAGAATACGCGAGATAACAGGCAAGGGGAACCGCCTGGCGTGGTTCAAAGTTGACCTCTGCAACAAGGCTGAGCTGATACACACCCTCAAACAAACAGATTCGATAAAGGGCATTATTCACTTTGCCGCATTTAAATCTGTGCCGGAGAGCGTGGCCGATCCATTGTTGTACTATCACAACAACATGGAAAGCCTTGTGAACATCCTGTACTTGTGCAGGGAGAAAAAAATCAGGGATTTTATTTTTTCTTCCTCCTGTTCCGTGTACGGCAACATTAAAACACTGCCGGTAACCGAGGAAGTTGAACTGCCTGAAGCTGAGTCGCCATATGCTCATACCAAACAGATGGGGGAAGAGATGGTGAAATCATTCACGAAATACACCCCGGAATTCAAATCCGTTTTACTCCGCTATTTTAATCCTGCCGGCGCTCATCCGAGCGCAAAAATCGGCGAACTGCCTTTAGGACCTCCCACAAGCCTGGTGCCTGTGATTACCCGAACCGCTGCAGGGCTTATCCCTAAAATGTATGTCCACGGCGGTGATTATGAAACCAGAGACGGTTCCTGCATCAGGGACTACATCCACGTCAGCGACATTGCAGATGCGCACATTAAAGCGCTTGATTTTGTGTTGAAGGGTAAAAATCGGGAGGCTTGCAGTTTATTCAACCTCGGCACCGGCAACGGCATCACGGTTTTTGAAGCAATCAAATCCTTCGAGAAGGTATCGGGGAAAAAGCTGAATTACGAGGTTGGGCCCAGAAGAAGCGGGGATGTCGTGGCAATTTATGCCAACAACGATCTTGCGAGGAAAGAGCTCGGCTGGCAACCGAAGTACGGATTAGACGACATGATGCTCTCGGCCTGGAAATGGCAACAGCATATTTCAACAATTACGGCAAAATAAGATGCCGGTTGATGATACGAACAAATCCCCTGGCATAGAGACGTGTCTGAATACCAACCCCGATGCACCTCATCAAACAATGACACGAATACAGTTGATGTCAATCCAGTGTTGCATCAAATAAAGCCTTTTCCAAGGTGATTCTCTGTTAAACACGTGCACGTGGATTATGGCCATATCCTTCCAGCCCGAACAAGCCGGAAAAGCGAGTCAACCCTGACAGGGTTATCTCTATTCGCATATTTGCCAAAAATATCAAAATATTTTTCATTAGATACTATGAGGTTCTTATGACAAGAGAAGAGAAGCATGGCTATCAAAAAATCTGAGCTCTACGGCTCCCTCTGGGCAAGTTGTGACGAACTCCGCGGCGGGATGGATGCCTCTCAGTATAAAGACTATGTGCTGGTGCTGTTGTTCATCAAATACATCTCTGACAAATATGCCGGGGTTCCCTATGCGCCTATTACGGTGCCCAAAGGCGCCAGCTTTCAAGACATGGTTGCCCTGAAAGGCAAGCCCACCATTGGCGATGACATTAACAAGAAGATCATCGGAAAAATCGCCGAAGCCAACAAGCTTACCGGCACCATCGATGTCGCCGACTTCAACAGCGCCGATAAACTGGGCAGCGGCAAGGAGATGGTTGACCGCCTCTCCAATCTCATCGCCATCTTTGAAAACCCGGCGCTCGATTTCAGTAAGAACAGGGCAGAAGGGGACGATATTCTTGGCGATGCCTACGAATACCTGATGCGTCACTTTGCCACCGAGAGCGGCAAGAGCAAAGGACAGTTTTACACCCCGGCCGAGGTAAGCCGGATAATGGCGAAGATTATCACTTTTAACTCAAAAATAACGCCATCAACAACAGGGTATGATCCCACCTGCGGCTCTGCATCGCTACTGCTCAAGGTGGCCGATGAATCAGAATCGGGTATGACGATTTACGGGCAGGAGATGGACGTGGCCACCGCCGCCCTTGCCCGCATGAATATGATTCTGCACAACAACCCGACCGCAGAAATCAAACAAGGGAACACCCTTTCCGGCCAGTTGTTTCTGGACGAAAGAGGCAGGCTCAAGACCTTTGACTTTGTGGTGGCAAATCCTCCCTTCTCATACAAGGCATGGAGTAACGGATTTGCCGTTCAGGATGGAACCATATCCGATATCCACGATCGTTTCAAGGATTACGGTATACCCCCGAAGAAAAATGGAGACTATGCTTTTCTTCTGCACATCATCCGCTCCTTAAAGAGCAAAGGCAAGGGCGCCGTGATCCTCCCGCACGGGGTGCTGTTTCGCGGCGGCGCTGAGGGGGAAATAAGAAAAAATATCATTCGCAGGGGATACATCAAAGGCATCATCGGCCTGCCTCCCAACCTCTTTTACGGCACCGGCATCCCCGCCTGCATTATTGTGCTTGATAAAGAAGGCGCAGAACACCGCAAAGGCATTTTCATGGTCGATGCCAGCAAGGGTTTCGAGAAAGACGGCAACAAAAACCGCCTGCGGGAACAAGACATCCACAAGATCGTGGATGTATTCAACAAGCAGCTCGAAATGGAAAAATACAGCCGCATGGCGCCGATAACGGAGATCGAGGCCAATGAGTTTAACCTGAATATCCCCCGCTACATTGATAGCCAGGAGGGCGAGGACATTCAGCATATTGAGGCGCATTTGCTGGGCGGTATACCCAATGACGATATTGACGCCTTGCACTTGTATTGGGACGTTTATCCGACCCTGAGAAAGACATTATTCACGACGGGAAACCGTGTCAATTACAGCAAACTGCTTATTGCCCACGATGCCATAAAACCCACCATTTTTTCTCACCCGGAGTTTACTGCTTACAGTAAAAAAGTAGACACCGTATTCAGTCAATGGAAAAGCAAAAACATACCAAAACTGAGAGGCATTGCCGTTGGCGATAAACCCAAAAAACTGATACACGAAATCTCGGAAGATTTACTGCAAGTATTTTCCAGCTTAAAGCTGATCGACAAATACGATGTTTACCAGCATCTCATGGTTTACTGGTCTGAAACCATGCAGGATGACGTGTATGCCCTGGTAAGCGACGGGTGGGAAGTGGGGAGAGAAATAGAAAGAGATAAAAAACAATGGGAAGGACGCCTCATACCCAAAGGGCTTATCGTTGCCCGCTATTTTGCGGCAGAGCAAAAGGCCATTGATAATTTAGAGGCCGATCGCGATACGATTTTCAGGCAAATGGAAGAGATGGAAGAGGAACACGGCGGGGAAGAAGGGCTAATGGCCGATGCCAAAAACGATAAGGATAAGATTACTAAGGCCAGTGTGCAGAAACGCGTTAAAGAATTGACAATGGATAATGAACAATGGGCAATTGAGGACAAGGAAGAATTAAAAATATTGAAGGTATATGTGAAGCTGGCAGAACAGGAAGCTGAAGAAAGCAAGAAAATCAGAGATGCACAGGCCGCCCTGGAGAAAAAGGTCTTTGATAAATACAAGACCCTTACTGAAGCCGAAAAAAAGATTCTTATAATAGAAGATAAATGGATGGCCGCGCTTGAAAGGGATATAAAAACTGAAATGGAGCGTATCAGCCAGCGGCTTACGGGACGCATCAAAGAACTGGCAGAACGCTATGAAGCCCCATTGCCTGCCATCACTGCTGAAGTGGATGCGTTAGAGAAAAAGGTACACGGGCACCTGAAGAAAATGGGGTTGGTATGGAAATGAACAGCCGTGAATTCTACGGCGTCTTATTGAGCGATATTAAAACCCGCATTCGCCAGGCGCAGGCCAACGCAATGCTTTCAGTTAATAGTGAGATGATTGCGATGTACTGGGACATTGGCAGGATGATTCATGACCGTCAGGAGCAGGAAGGTTGGTCGGCATCGGTTATTCCCAGGCTCTCCAAAGACATAAGAAACGAACTCCCTGAAATGAAAGGATTTTCCGAACGAAATCTTGGCAGGATGCTCGCATTTTTCCGCAACTACCAAAGTATAGAAGACTTTTTGCCACAGCTTGTGGCAAAAAGTGATCGTGTGAAATATTTGCCACAAGTTGTGGCAAAAACAAAACTTAAAGATTTGCTCTTTGGTATACCATGGGGACACCATTCCTTGCTTATGGAAAAGATCAAAGAGTTTCCAGTCCGTCTCTGGTATATGGAGCAGACCATCCAAAAAGGATGGAGCAGAGATATGTTGGGACTAATGATAAAAAACAGAGAGCATGAACGGCAGGGAAAATCGGTAACGAATTTTAGTCGAACGATTCCCGATCCAGGGTCCGACCTTGCAAGGCAGTCCTTGAAAGACCCCTATATTTTTGACTTTCTGACGCTGACAGAACCTTTTAATGAACGGGAACTGGAGACAGAACTGATAAAGCATCTTGAAAAATTCTTGCTTGAGCTGGGCGGCGGTTTCGCTTTTGTAGGAAGGCAATATCATATCGAAGTAAGCGGTAATGATTTTTATATTGATTTGCTATTTTACCATCTGAAATTGCGCAGTTTCATAGTGATTGAGCTAAAAAAAGGCGACTTCAGGCCGGAATACGCGGGGAAGATGAACTTTTACTGTTCCGCAATTGATGACATGCTCAAACACCCGACCGACCGACCAACCTACCATCGGCCTTATTTTGTGTCAAACGAAAGACAGAGTTCTTGCCGAGTATGCATTGCGGGACATGCATAAACCCATCGGTGTATCCGAATATGAACTGACCCGCTCATTGCCGGAAAATCTGAAATCCAGCCTGCCGAGCATTGAGGAGATTGAAGCCGAGCTTGGCAGAACAGTGGGAGGTAGTAATGAGTAATGGAAAATTGAAAATGGATAATTGCCAATTGCCCACGGTTAATTCTAAATTCAAAAGGACCGAGGTTGGGGGCATTCCGAATGATTGGGAAGTGAAGAGAATAGACGAATGCTCTAAAATATGTGTAGGTAGAGATTTAATAGAAGCCCACTATTCACCAATTCAAGATCATAAATATCGATACCCAATTTATTCTAATACTGTCGATAATAGAGGTCTTTATGGATACTATGATATTGAAGAGTATAAAGGAGAAAGCTTAACAGTTGTTGGACGAGGGGTTGGATTAGGAACTGCATTTAAAAGAGATGGTGGATATGGAGCAATCGGAAGATTGCTTATCCTATTCCCTCTTGAAAAATATGATGCTTCTTTTCTTACCGAATATATAAATCATAGAGTTAAGATTTTTGAGGAAAGCAGTGGAATTCCTCAATTGACAAGTGTTTCTTTATCAAAATACAAAATTCCCCTTCCTCCCACCAAAGCCGAACAAACCACCATTGCTGCTGCATTAAGCGATGCCGATGCACTCATTACACAATTAGAAAAGCTCATTGCCAAAAAGCGGAACATCAAAAGGGGGGCTATGCATGAGCTACTCACCGGCCAAAAACGCCTGCCGGGGTTTAGCGGGAAGTGGGAAGTGATGGAGTTGGGAGAAGTTTTAAAAGTCAGACATGGAAAAAGTCAAAAAGAAATTATTGATGAAAATGGTGAATTCCCAATTTTGGCAACTAGTGGCGTTGTTGGTAGAACAAGCACTTTCATATACAACAAGCCATCAGTTTTAATTGGTAGAAAAGGAACGATAGATGTTCCTCAATACATGGACACACCATTTTGGGCAATTGATACAATCTTTTATACAGAAATTTTTGAAAACGCTTTTCCAAAATTCATTTTCTATAAATTCAATTTGATTGATTGGTATTCTCACAATGAAGCTTCTGGAGTTCCGAGTTTAAATGCTAAGACAATTGAAAAAATAGAAATGCTATTTCCTCAAACTAAAGAGGAGCAAACCACCATTGCACGAATCCTCAGCGACATGGATGCCGAAATAGAAGCCCTGGAAAAGAAGTTGGAGAAATACAAAATGATAAAGCAGGGGATGATGCAGAATTTATTAACCGGAAAAATCAGGTTGGTATAATGGAAAAATTCAAAAATAGATACCGCATTCCATCGGCACGGGCGCCGTGGTGGGATTACTCATGGCGCGGGTGTTATTTCATCACCATTTGCGCCGCACAACATGATTGTATTTTTGGCAAAATTCGCGACGGACACATGCAACCATCGCCCATGGGCGAAATCGTTTTGCGGGAATGGGAACAATCGTTTCACATTCGGGCGGAATTATTTTGCAATGCATTTGTATTGATGCCCAACCATCTGCACGCCATTGTGCGGATTGGGAATGCCGATCCCACCACAATCGTAGAGACGCACGGCCGTGCGTCTCTACAAATGCACACGAACACGGGCATTGCACATCGTTCGCCCCGATCCATTTCATCATTTGTGGCGGGATTCAAATCATCTGCAACCAAACGCATCAACGAATTTCGCAATACGCCCAAAATACCGGTGTGGCAATCCCGTTTCCATGACCACATCATCCGCAACGTGGATGAATATCATCGAATTGCAGATTATATCAGAACCAATCCAGAAAAATGGGAAAATGATACATTCTTTAAACAGGAAATACGATGAACAACGTCGGCAAAAAAGAACGTGAAACCCAAAACAGGGTCATTGCCTTGTTCCAGGAAGAATTGGACTATCGCTACCTGGGCAATTGGGAAGACCGCCCGAACAACAGCAATATTGAAGAAGAACTTCTTCGTAAATATTTATGTGAGAGAAAACGTTACAACAATACCCTTATCAGTAAGGCCTTATATGAACTCGGCAAGGCGGCTAATAACCTGAACGATGGTTTATACAGCGCCAATAAAAAGGTATATCAACTGCTCCGTTACGGCGTAAAAGTCAAGTCAGAGGTCGGCGAAAACTATAAGACCGTTGAACTTATTGACTGGAAGCGCCCGCTTGAAAACGAATTTGCCATTGCCGAAGAAGTCACGATTCAGGGCAATCATGAAAAACGGCCGGATATTGTTATATACGTAAACGGCATAGCGCTTGGCGTATTGGAACTGAAACGGAGCACAATTTCCATAGGCGACGGTATCAGACAGAATATTGTCAACCAGCAGAAGGAATTTATCCAGTCCTTCTTTACCACCATCCAATGGGTATTTGCCGGGAATGATACCCAGGGGCTTCGTTACGGAACTATCGGCACACCTGAAAAATATTTTCTGAAGTGGAAGGAAGAAGGCGCGGGAGGAAATCTCCTTGATAAATACCTTTTAAAACTGTGCGATAAGGCGAGGTTTCTTGAAATCATCTACGACTTTACCCTGTTTGACGGCGGTATGAAAAAATTGTGCCGTCCGCATCAATACTTTGGCGTCAAGGCCGCACAGGGGCATGTAAAAAGACGAGAGGGCGGGATCATCTGGCATACGCAGGGCAGTGGCAAAAGCCTGGTAATGGTATGGCTTGCAAAATGGATTCTTGAAAATAACCCCCATGCGCGCATGGTGATTATTACCGACCGCGACGAGCTGGATAAACAGATAGAACGGATATTTACCGACGTTGGTGAACGCATGGCGCGCACCCGCAACGGCAGAGACCTGATGGATCAACTGGGCAAGGCATTGCCTCGCATGCTGTGTTCGCTGGTGCATAAATTTGGCAGGAAGGGAGTCGATAACTTTGACGCATTCATTGAAGAATTAAAGAGGAGTCCCTCCCATACCGTGGGTGAGTTATTTATCTTCGTGGATGAATGCCACCGTACCCAATCGGGCAAGCTGCACAAAACGATGAAGGCAATTTTAAGAAACGCTATCTTTATTGGCTTTACCGGAACGCCACTCTTAAAGCAAGATAGGCAAACCAGTCTGGAGGTGTTTGGTAAATATATTCACACTTATAAATTCAACGAGGCGGTGGATGATGAAGTGGTGCTGGATTTGGTGTACGAGGCCCGTGATATTGACCAGAAACTATCATCGCCTCAGAAGATAGACGAATGGTTTGAGGCCAAGACCCGTGGTTTGAACGACTTTCAAAAATCTGAGCTCAAGAAGAGATGGGGCACGATGCAGAAGGTGCTGAGTTCTCGTTCCCGGCTGGAAAAGATTGTAAGCGACATCGTGTTCGATTTCAATGTGAAACTGCGTTTGAATTCGGACATGGGAAATGCCATTCTGGTAGCGTCAAGTATTTATGAAGCATGCAGGTATTTTGAACTGTTTCAAACTACCGGGTTGAAAGGCAAATGCGCTATTGTTACCTCATACAATCCGTCAACAAGGGATATAACAACGGAAGATACCGGCGCAAATACGGAAACGGAAAAGGAATATATCTACAACATCTATAAAACACTGCCTGGAAACAAGTCCACCGAGAAATACGAAGATGAAGCGAAGGAAAAGTTTATAAAAGAGCCTTCAAATATGAAACTGCTTGTCGTGGTGGATAAACTCCTTACCGGGTTTGACGCGCCTCCCTGCACCTACCTCTATATCGACAAAAGCATGCAGGATCATGGCTTATTTCAGGCTATTTGCAGGGTCAACCGGCTAGACGGCGATGACAAGGAGTTTGGTTACATCGTAGATTATAAAGACCTGTTCAGGAAGGTTGAAAATGCCGTTGCTGTGTACACATCGGAACTTGATTATGATACATTTGAGAAAGGGGACGTGGATGTGTTATTAAAAGACCGCCTGGAGAAAGGCAGGGAACGGCTGGACAATGCCCTGGAAGAAATAGCCTTATTATGCGAACCGGTAGCGCCGCCAAAAGACTCACTGGCGTATATCCGCTACTTCTGTGGTGATCCGGAAAACGAAGAAGACCTGAAAGTCCATGAGGTAAAGAGAACCTCTCTTTATAAACAAACGGTGGCTGTGATACGCGCCTACGCCAATATCGCCGCGGAGATGGAAGAGGCAGGCTATACCCAGGCAGAGATTGCAGATATTAAAAAGAAAGTGGATTATTATCTGAAACTCAGGGAGGAAATCAGGAATGCCAGCGGCGAAACGCTCGATTTGAAGACCTACGAAGCCGATATGCGGCATTTAATCGACACTTATATACAGGCGGAAGAACCCAGGACAATTTCGCCTTTTGCGGATATATCATTGCTGGATTTACTTGTTAATTCCGGCATTGCTGATGCAATCAACCGTTTGCCCGAAGGAATTAAACGCAATAAAGAAGCAGTGGCGGAAACTATTGAAAACAACGTGCGGAAAAAAATCATTCAGGAGCATTTGACAGACCCTGCTTACTTTGAAGAAATGTCAAGGCTTTTACATGAAATTGTTAAAGAGAGAAGGACAAATGCCATCAATTATGAAGCATATTTAAAGAAGATAGCTGAATTGGCAAAGAAGGTAAACAATCCTGCAAAGGATAATTTGCCGGCAAGTATCAAAAGCAGTAACGCCAGACGGGCATTATACAACAACCTCAATTATGATGAGGAATTGGCTGTTGTAATGGACGAAGCCGTCAGATATGTAAAAAAGGCTGACTGGCGTGGAAATGATGCTAAAGAAAGAGAGATTAAAAAAGCGCTTTATGAGATTCTAAAGGATGCCAATGAGGTTGAACGTATTTTCCCGATCATAAAACAGCAGAGTGAGTATTGATATGCAGCAAATTCAATTAAGTAATATACCTATTGATGTAATTCAAAAGAATATTAAGCATATTCATCTGAGTGTTTATCCACCAATTGGCAGGGTAAGAATTTCCGCTCCCTTACGCATGGATCTGGAAACGATTCGGGTTTTTGCTCTATCAAAATTAAGTTGGATAAAGAAGCAGCAGCAAAAGTTACTCAGTCAGGAACGAGAAACCCCAAGGGAATATGTAACACAGGAAAGCCATTACTACCTGGGCAAGCGATACCTGATGAAAGTTATTGAGCATAATGCTGCTCCGAGAGTCGTTTTAAAGCACAGCGCTATTGAATTGTATATAAGACCTGATATAAGTAGAGAAAAAAAGCGGGCCGTTTTGGATGAATGGTATCGCCAAAAACTGAAGGAAATCGTTCCGGAATATATCGCCTACTGGAAGGAAAAGATGAAACTGGAAGGGATTGAGTATGCCATAAAAAAGATGAAAACAAAATGGGGCACTTGTAATAGAGAGGCAAAAAGAATCTGGTTAAATCTTGAACTTGCCAAAAAGCCAAAGGAATGTATTGAATATATCATTGTGCATGAAATGGTGCATCTGTTAGAACGTCATCATAATGAAAGATTTATTGCGTACGTGGATAAGTATTTGCCAAAGTGGCGATTTTATAAAGAGGGGTTGAATAAACGCCCGTTGGGCCATGAAAATTGGAGTTATTAGCCATAACCACCAATGTGAGGAGTGCAGCGAAGGGGATAGGGGGGCATAGCGTTTGCCTATGCCAGGTAAAATGGCATTATGATCAACATTGAGACTCCGGCATTTTCTTACCCGTTTGGGTGGTAACCTTTATCCGGCCAATGTTACAGAGAGGAGACCACCATTCGGATTTGAAAGTTTTTCAAATTATGAAAAGGGCATTAATATCAGAATATCGATGCAGCATTATAAAAAATTGATATATTGAATTATCGTTTTGTCCATTGGAAGCTCTTTCTTGCTCCTTTTTTGCCATATTTTTTCCGTTCTTTCATTCTGCTGTCGCGCGTTAACAGACCACTGCCCCGCAAGCTCCCAACAAAAGTCGGATTAGACTTAAAAAGCGCCCGGGCGATACCAAGAGATATGGCGCCTGCCTGGCCGGTTATGCCTCCGCCTCGTACATTTGCCAGGACATCAAATTCACCCAACGTCATGGTAGTTTTTAGAGGAAATTGCACTATACCTCTATCCCGATTAATGGGAAAATAGGTATCCAAGTCCTTGTCATTAACCATGATTTTCCCGTTTCCTTTTTTAATTCTTACCCGCGCTATAGATGACTTTCTCCTGCCGGTACCCCAATAATATTGTTCTCCAGTCACTTTTTCCTCCTCAAAAAGGCACGGACATATCTGTTTGCCCATGCCACCCTTTCCCCGTGAAATTTATTAATTTCGAATTAATTACGGATAACCAACTCCTTTGGTTGTTGAGCCTGGTGTGGGTGCTCGGCACCAGCGTAAATCTTTAATTTTTTCAACATAGCCTTACCCAGCCTTGATCTTGGCAACATCCTTCGCACAGAACGACTGAATACCTTTTCAGGCGCTGTCTCCAGGGTTTTACCAACCATTCGTTTCCGCAAACCGCCTTGAAAACCGGTTACATAATAATGAATCTTTTCCTGCATCTTTTTCCCGGTAAGTTTTACCTTGCTCGCATTCGTTATGATTACAAAGTCTCCGACATCAACGTGAGGCGTATATTCAGGCTTGTGCTTTCCCTGAAGGACCCTGGAAACGGTGGTTAACATTCGTCCCAGGATTTTATCCTCAGCATCTACAATAAACCAATCCCTCTTTACCTTCTCTTTTTTTGCCATAAAAGTATTCATTGTGCGTATCCTTAAACGGTGAAAATTAAAAGCGCCTTATAACGATAAGGCGCTTTTGCTTTTACAATCACAAAAAAATTTCTTTCTCACTACTTTTTACAATTGCATTCACGTGCTTTTCCGGAGCAATGGCTGCAGGGACAGCCTTCCGGGCACTGACAATGACCAGCAAACGCGCTTTTAACAAGCGTTGATATATTTGCTATACCAGCTCCAACCGTAATCACACCAAACACCGCCAGGGATATATATATCTTCCTCATATATCACCTCCTTGCTATAGCTATAAAGTAATACAGATACATTGTCACGAAAACGTTACTATTCAGAAAAGAAAAGCAGTTCAATTTTATATCAAAAGACGCTGTATTTGTCAACGATATTTTCGAGAAATGAAATTTTCGTTGACATACCAGATCCATAATCATTAATATAGCACCAAATCAATTTTTTTTATAACATCTGATAATTCATTTTATTTGGCTATTTTAAAGTTACCGAATGAACGATTATGTCACAAGAAATTTTAATTGATTTACGCACCTTAGATTTAAATAAGACCACAGTCGATATTGAAACGATCCGCGCTGTAATACCTCACCGATACGAGATGGAGCAGTTAAATGGTATTATACAATTTGATCCTGAACAAAAGATTATTGTAGGGTACAAAGATATTTCGGATAAGGAATTTTGGATTCGGGGACATATCCCTGGCCGTCCGCTGATGCCAGGGGTGCTTATGCTGGAAGCCGCAGCGCAATTGTGTACATACTATTACAAAAAGACCACACACGATGATCGTTTTCTTGGTTTTGGCGGTATTGACAAAGTGAAATTCAGAGGAAAAGTTGTGCCCGGAGACAAACTCATTTTAATTGCAAAGAACAAAGAGTTGCGTTCGCGAAGAGCGATCTTTGACACCCAGGGGGTTGTGGATGGAAAACTTGTCTTTGAGGCTGTTATTATTGGAATGGTGGTGTAATGGCAGGTATATAAAATTAGCGCGTTATCAGGGAGATTGCATTGGTTATTCCCAAAATATCCTTAATTTGTTTAATAGAATAATCAGGTTTACTATATTTATCCTGCCCTTTCAGATATGCCCGATAATGTCTTCCGTGCTCAACCATTACGGTAATCATTCCTAAAGACTTGCCTGCCGTTAATTCATCATCGATCTTATCCCCGATACAAACAATTTCTTCCGGTCTCAGGTAATATCGTTGGATAATTTCTTTGAAATTGGCATTCTTTGTTTGCCCATTAATTCTATCTGCAATGAAAATATCATCAAAATAGTTATGCTTTAATCCGAGGGCATGGATCTTTTTGTTTTGTATTTTTTTTTCTCCTGAGGTAACAAGGATGAGTTTATAACCTTGAGCTTTAAGTTGCTTCAAAGTTTCAATTACGCCAGGGAAGAGGGCGATTCCCACGATGTCAATATGGATAAATTCCTCCCACAATGCATTAACGCAGGCATTTGGAAGATAGTGCATTGCCACGATTTTTTCGTAGATATTCGCATTTGTTCCATACTGTTCTTCCATCTTCATTTGAAGATGATACGCTTCCTCTTCAGAACAATGGATTAGCCTGGCGATCATCTTTGCAGCATGTTTTCTTCCCTGCAATACGAGCGTACCGCTGCAATCATACAAGGTATCATCCAAGTCAAAAATAAGCGCTTTCACGTTCAGGGAATTTTGCATCACGTCAGCAATGGAAAATAGGAAACGGAACAATCGTCACACCTGATTAATATCGATTCCTACCGTAAATACGCCTCCGTTACATAACGGCGCATCATGCGATTGGTATTGAAGTAGTACGCGAGTTTGCTAATTGAATTTTTCATCATCCTGATCCATTGGCTTCTGTCGTGATAATACATGGGAAGAATAATGGTTTCCAGCTTGTAGTATAAGTCCTCAGCATCCGTTGCGTCGTTAACAGGTATCAGCGATGATTCTACCGGTTTAGGGCCAATAGACCAGCCGGTTACGCCCTCAAGATGACCCTCAATCCACCACCCATCCAGGATACTAAAATTGATCACCCCATTGTGCGCTGCCTTCATACCGCTCGTACCCGAGGCCTCGCGGGGGCGTAAAGGTGTATTAAGCCATATATCTACGCCAGAAATGAGCTTTAAGGCTATTTCCATATTGTAATTTTTAATAAACACAACACTGACATTGTCGTTTATGGTTTTCGCAATTTCAACGATTCTCCTGATAATATCTTTGCCCGGGGTGTCTTTCGGATGCGCCTTTCCCGAATAGATAATCTGAATCTTTCCTTTTTCACATATTTTTAGAAATCGTTCGAGATTAAAAAATATTAAATCTGCCCGTTTATACGACGTAAATCTTCTGGCAAATCCTATGGTAAACACATCAGGGCTCATCTTTATATCCGTAATTTTTTTTACATAATCGACAAGATCATTTTTTGCATGGAGATGCGCTTCCCACACCTCTTCGTCGGGAATAATCTCTGAGCGGACAAGGAGTTCCGGTTCATTAGCCCAACTGGGTATATATTTGTCATACAAACGTTTAAAACTCTCACACGTCCAGGTAAACGAGTGCACTCCATTGGTAATGGCATGAATCTCATAGCCAGGAAAGAGATTTTTCGATACCTCACCGTGTTTTTTTGCTACGCCGTTTATATAGTTACTCAGGTTTAAAGCAAGGTGTGACATATTTAAGTCATGTTCTCCACCGAGTCTTTTCAATACTTTCAATGGTATAATCTCACCAAGTATTTTCTGTACGAGATCATAGGAAAAACGATCATGACCAGCTTCAATGGGAGTATGGGTTGTGAATACACAGAGGTCTTTTACCTTGTCAGTGTCCCAGATCCAATTTTCGTCCCAAACGCTTTCGACGTCACGTTTGTGGAGCAGAAGCAATTCCAGAGTCAATAGACTTGCATGTCCCTCGTTCATATGGTACTTTTTAATGTGAAATCCAAGAGCACGAAGCATGCGCACCCCGCCAATACCAAGCACGATCTCCTGTTTTAACCGGTACTGCAAATCACCGCCATATAAAACGGCAGTAATTTCCCGGTCTTCTTTTGTATTCTCTGCAACATCAGTATCAAGATAGAAGACATCTATTTCTCCGCCAGCAATGCTTCGCACTTTATAGCACCATGCCTGGATATAAACAGCGCGCCCTTCAATTTGCACTTTGACCTTTCGCGGCAGGCGAGTCATAAATCTGGCGGGATCCCAGTCTACTGAATGTTCAACTTGTCTTCCCCCGCTGTCAATATCCTGAGAAAAGTAGCCCTTCTTTGAAATCAGGGTAACGGCAACAATCGGTATCTCCAGATCGGCGCTCGATTTTATGGTGTCTCCCGCCAGCACTCCGAGACCGCCGCTATACGTAGGAATATCATTCGACAAACCGATTTCCATGGAAAAATATGCGATCATTGTTTCGTTATTCATGGGTATCCAGGCAGATGCGTCTGCTTATCCTTTCGTTGAACCTAAGGTTTTCAGAATAATCGTATTATTACATATGGATGGGTCTATCAATGACTGCGTGAGCAGCCTCCAGAATGGCCTCAGAGAGGGTAGGGTGGGGGAATATGGCGTTCGTCAGCTCAACTGCCGTTCCTTCCAAAATTGCCGAAAGAGACATACCCCACATCAATTCGCCCACATTGGGCCCTATGGCATGCATTCCTAATATCTCACCATATTTATCGTCCGCAATAATTTTTAAAAATCCTTCTTCAGATTCACCATCAATAATTGCCTTGCTGTTAGCAAGAAAGGGAAATTTTCCTATCCTGGTTTTATATCCTCTTTTAACCGCTTCTTCCTGGGTAAGACCCATACTTGCAACCTGTGGTGAACAATACGTCACGGCAGGTATATTTTGATAATTTATTGGTGCGGTCTCTTTGCCTGCAAGGTGAGAGACGGCAAGAAGTCCTTGTTTTACTGCCTTGTGGGCAAGAAGAGGAGGGCCGGTAATATCTCCAATAGCAAAGACGCCTTTTTGGCTTGTTTCCATAACCTCATTCGTTTGCAGATATTTTCCCTGGTAAGTTAATGATAATTTTTCCAGTCCAATGTCCGCCAGGGCAGGATTTCTTCCTAATGCAAGGAGTAGATAATCGGCTTTGATGAATTCCTGATTTCCCCTGGTGGCAGGGGGGGGGATGATCTCATCTTTTCTTTTTATCTCTGCTGTCACACCATTGCCGACGGTGACCTTTTCCAACGAGGCACTGGTTTGAGTTTCTATTCCTCTGTTGTTAAAAATTCTTTTTAACGTCGAACTTATCTCTTTATCTCCTGCGGGAAGGATGTCGGTAAAAAATTCAAGGATGGTTACCTTCGCTCCCAAAATATTGAGGAGATGGGCAAATTCAACCCCAATGGCGCCACCACCCGCAATAACGATGGATTTAGGGATTTCCTCCCATACTAAGATATCATTGCTGGTAAGAACGTATTTACTGTCGTACGGAATGTTACCGGGGATGAGTGGAACAGACCCTGTTGCCAGGATAATATTTTTTGTAATAATCCTGTTAACATCTGTTCCGTTTTTTTTGACTAAAACAGAATTTGGCGATATGATGTAACCTTCGCCGTGAAAAACCTCAACTCGATTTTTTTTGAGAAGAAACTGGACTCCGTGAAACAGTCTTGCAACGACATCCTCTTTTCTCCGGTGCAACTGTGCATAATTAATTTCTGCTTTATCGACCGTAATGCCAAATTCTTTTGCTCTCAGAAAGCGCACATAAAGATCCGCTGCGTGGAGAAGCACCTTTGTCGGAATACAACCCCGATGCAAACAGACGCCACCCACCTTATCCTTTTCGATAAGAGCAGTTTTTATTCCAAGTTGAGCGGCTCTTATAGCCGCTCCATAACCGCCTGGTCCACCACCAATGATTGCAAGATCAAAGGCAGAGTCTCCCCCGGTCAATTATCCCTCCTTTTTCCATGTGAAAAGAATAACGAAAATGAGTGCAATAGCGATAATCATAATCGCCTTTGGGCTAATATCAGGAATGATTGATTTTTCCATAGACAATGACAACAATTTACCGATCATGATAATTTTACCTCCTCATTTAAAGCGGAAAGATTTTTAGCGTACATCAATTGGATTTCCACCGAACATCAAAACTATAATACAAAGGCACATCAGCGATAACACATTGATGTGCCTCTGCAATCGCCTTTCAAGAAGGCTGAATGTGCTGGTATTATGTAGAAACCGTTTCCATTATGGGTTTCGAAACCGTTACCGCACTTGATTTATAGCAATCCTTATAGTAGTCGCCAGAATCATATAACTCTTTCAAATTTAGCAACACCTGCTCAAACACTTGTTTCCAATCGGAACCCACCCTGAAAGCAAACATGGAATTCCGGGGATTTTTCGTTGTCTTAATAGAATTCCTGAAGCGCGTCCGTAAGTTATCACCTGCATAAACATGATCATATACATATTGCATACCCTCGATAAAATCTTCTAACGTCATGTCAACGAGGCGGTGAACAACATGAGCCGTGTCATAATATTGCCAGTCCTCAGGATAATTCTTTCTGAAAATCCTCTTTTCTGAATCCAGTCTTGAATAAAGCTGTGTTTTTGGGAATGGGCAGTTGATTCCAAAGGTAAGGATATCAATATTATTTTCCAGGATAAACTCGGTCATTCTCTTAAAGGAATCTTTATCGTCTCCGTCCGCACCAAACACTACGGAACCCCATACGACTAAGCCTGCGTTATGTATTTTTTGGATGCAATCAAAATAACTATCTGTGCCTAATTTAAGATTTACCCGCTTATTCATCTTCTCCAAAACCGCCTCATTGGTAGATTCAATACCGATAAGCATGCCAAAGTTACCGCTCTTGGCCATATAGTCTAAAGTCTCAGCATCCTGGGAAATATTTAAGGCCGTGAATCCCAACCAGTCTTTGTGTATGCCACGGTCTACCATTCCTTTAAAAAGATCCCGCGCCCTCTCATTTGACTTTTTACCGTGCCCATAGAAGTTATCCTCTGCAAGCATTAAACCCTTATAATCTGTTGCGGCCATCTCATCGAGAACATCTTCATAAGGTCTTTCCCTGAACTTTCTGCCCTGGAAAGTGGGCACACTACAGAAATCACAGTAGTTCGGACATCCTTTTGTTGTCACGATAGAGGAAAACTTATAGTTATATTTTTTCTTCATAAGCTCCCGGTTTGGATATACCTTTTTCATCAGGCTGAGAGGCGGTAATCCTCCCTCATAAATCTTTTTCAGCTTTCCTGCTTCAAAATCTTTTATTACCTGAGGCCACACTTCTTCTGCTTCGCCGACAAAGACGGAGTCAACATAATTTGCTGCTTCTTCTGGCATTACCGACGCATGTATCCCACCCATGATTACCGTCATGCCTTTCTTCCTGCAAGCCTCAGCAATTTTATAAGCACGAGGAGATTGGTAGGTAACTGCGGTAATACATACAAGATCAACAGGCTTAAAGGTAAGTTCTCCGTTATCATCAATTGCCAATTCCAGATTCTCATCAATAACATCAAAATCCCAATCGCCTGGTGTAAGCGCAGCAACATACGCAAGATTCAGCGGCATTTGAACGATTACGGTAATACTCTCTTCACCATGCCTACCCGGTTTGTGTGGGTTAATCAACATCATTTTTCTCTTCATAAATTTACCTCCACTTCTCCTTCTCCATAATTAAATTAGCTACACCCCATCCAGAAGACACAACCGCACAAATTCCAGGACCAGGCCTCGTCCAATGACCGGTTAAATACAGATTTTCAACCGGTGTCTGAGGGGACAGTCTGTTCTCTCCTATTTGATCCACAGTAACCTCCCAGCCATAAGCGGCTCCATCGGTATTTAATGTGTATCGCTCCAAAGTTTTTGGGGTAGCTGCTTCGATTACTTCAATATAATTTTTTATATCAGGAACATATTTCTCTATCCGGCCTATTGTGTCCGCAGTCATGTTTTCTTTAAAAGATTTCCAATTTATAACATGTCTGTACTTCTCCTTCTCAAGATACACTACCACAGAAATTATTTGTTTGTCTGGCGGGGCAAGTGTTGGGCATATCATTGTTGGAATTGAAACGTACAACCACACCGTATCTTTGTAACTTGCATCAGAAGCAGTATGATAAAATCCTCTTTTTAATTCACGTAAATCTGCGCCTTTACCAATACCTAAATATAAAAGAAAAAAGGAGCAACTTTCCCTCATCTCTTCAATATTTTTAAGAAACGCGGTGTCTAATTTTCCGTCCAACAATTCAAAAAAAGTCTTTCGGGCATCGATATTTGAAATAACGAGATTTGAGGATAGTTCTTTCCCTTCCTGCAACTTGACACCAACCGCAGCGTTGTTGGTGCGTATGATTTTTTCGGCTTTGCATGATAGCATAACATGCCCGCCTAAATCAATAAATTTCTTAAAAAAGGCATTAGCAAACTCTTGCGTACCTCCTGCAGGAAAAAAAGCGCCATCTTTGAGATAGTTGATCATCATTTGACACATACCGATAGCAGAAGCTTTAGTAGGGGGGAGACCTATGTAGCCCCATTGGCCGGAAAGTATCATCTTGAGCTCGTCATTATGGAGAAAAGCATTGAGCATCGCACCATACGTCTGGTCTCTGTATTTATCAAGAATTTGGCTTTTTTCGTTATTAAAGGTAGCGCGGTAGAGTTTTAGAAAATCCTGAAAGAAATGCTTGATACCATCCTTTTCCAATGGGTAACGATCTTGCAACCGCGCGATGTATTCGTCCAAATCGGCCGGGATTTCAATGGTAAAGTTGGGAAAAATCAAATGGTCCATGGGATCGAGAAGATGAAAATCCATCTCTATCCCCAAGGTTTTCAGACAACGCCCCACAATCCCCCATTTCCCACAGCCCCCAATATGATGAACTGCCGCATCAAAATTGAAACCTTTTCTTTTAAAGGAGGTACAATAACCGCCAGGAATGGAATGGTGTTCAATGATAAGCACCTTTTTCCCGGCCTTGGCAAGAACTGTGCCGCAAACCAAGCCAGCAACGCCTGCACCAATTACAATCGCATCATAATGAGGATACAATGCATCCTTTTTTGTAGATTGAATGCATCGGCTGGAAGGTGTCATGAATTACGGTTTGTATTTGGAGATAATTAAAGACGAATTGTTTCCCAATCGCGAGAAGGTGTTGATAAGGACATTTTTGACGGGTAATACCCTTGCGGTATTGGCTACATAATCTAAATCACAGTCGGGGTCCCGTTCCTTATAGTTAATGGTGGGAGGCACGGTGTGAGCGTTGATAGACATTACAGCGGCTATTGTTTGCAATGCCCCGGATGCGTCATAGCATTCTCCTGTCATAGATTTAATAGCACTTACAGGAATAAGCTGTGCGCGCATACCAAAAACTTCTTTCATAACCTGGGTTTCCATTGCGTCGCCGTAGATACCAGAATAAGCATTTGCTGATATGTAAGAAATGTCATTCAGCGTCAGGTTTGCATCCTGAATGGCGCTCATGATGGCTCTTTTGTTGCCGTCTATTTGATAGTCCTTACTAATAGCCATTTTCGGGTCAAACGCAGTCCCATATCCCTTTATTTCTGCATAAATAGGCGCATTCCGTTTCAAGGCATCCTCAAGAGTTTCCAGAATAACCAGGGCAGAAGCCTCGCCAATAACCATTCCATTGCGTCTTTTGTCAAAGGGCGCAGAGATTTCCTCATTTCCTTCCCTACTCCCCGATAATATCCGTGAATTGTGAGCTCCCCAAAAGATGTCGTGCGTTAATCCATGCACGCCACCGGCAATTACGGCCTTTACCCGACCCATCCGAAGAAAATCTGAGGCATAAATAATTGCATCAACGCTGCTGGTTACCCCATTCGATATGGTGGTATTCAACCCCGTGGCCTTACAAAAGATAGAGGCGCGGCTGGCAGGTGCATTCAATACCGTATTCGGAAAATCCATAGGATTAACATAATTAGGACCTTCACGCAAGGATTGAAAATCGAAAGAGCTAATGCTATCAATACTTCCATACGTCGAACCAACAACGATTCCCAGTTCATCGCCGTTGTATGTATTATTTTCTAAGTTAGCATCCTTTATGGCAAGGACGGTGGCAGAAGACACGAGCAGGGAGGTTCTGTCGATATGACGTATTCCCTTTTGCCCCAAGTATACCTTTGCGTCAAAATCAGAAATTTCGCCCGCCTGTTTGCTTTTAAATTTACTTACATCAAATAAGGTGATGGGTTTAATGCCTGATACACCATTGGCTAAATTTTTCCAAAAAATCTCTTTTTGATTTCCAATCGGTGAGATAACAGAAACACCGGTAATAACGATCCTTGTTTTTTCCATCACGAACCTCTGTTTATCGATACGTATACAGCTCCGAGAAACTGCCTGATTTCAAGTCTTGCCAGTAAATTTTTTAACCACCAAACAACTATTGTTACCACCAAATGCATGGGCATTGTTCAGTGCAATGGTAACCTTCTGCTTTCTTGCAATATTAGGCACATAATCCAAATCACACTCCGGATCAGGTGTTTCATAATTGATCGTAGGAGGTATGATGTCGTTTTGAACAACCAGGGCGCAGGTAATAGCTTCTATAGCACTGGCCGCACCCATCGTATGACCCATCATCGATTTTATCGAACTAATCGCGAGATGCTCAGGTTTATTCCCAAAGACCTTTTTAATAGAGATCGTTTCTGCTTTATCATTAGCAGGGGTTCCCGTACCGTGTGCACTCACATATTGGACATCTCCGGGCTGAAGATGTGCGCTTTTTAGGGCCTTTTTCATAGCGGAAACAACACCTTCCCCATCTGGGTGAGGGATGGTAATGTGATATGCGTCACAGCTAAGGCCGTAACCAATAATTTCCGCATAAATATTGGCATTTCTCTGTATCGCATGATCAAGCGATTCTAAAAGAAGCATGCCAGCGCCCTCGCCAACCATCATTCCCTTCCGATTTTTATCAAATGGCTGGCATATTTCAGGTGCAATGGCGCCTAATCTCGCAAATCCTGTGTAAGCAACTTTTGAAAAAGGATCGGAACCTCCGGCGACCATCAGATCCACCCGGCCAAATTTAATCAAATCATATGCATACCCAATTGCATAATTGCCGGCAGCACAAGCAGTAGGAATAATCGTGTTTGGCCCCTTAAATCCAAACTCAATTGCAACATTTGCTGGAATATTATTACAGGGGTGCATCAAAAAGAGATCGGGGTCTACCTTGTCCTCTCCGTCTTTGTGTCTGATATAATTGACTTTTTCCAGAATCTGTATTTCTCCTGCCGTCGTCCCAACAGACACGCCAATTCTTTCCAAAGCAGTCTTACCTAAATCAAGCCCGGCGTCATCCAAAGCAAGTTGCGTAGCTGCGATCGCAAACTGAGAACCCTTACCAATTTTCTTGAGAACGCCATTCTTAATATAATCAGAATACTTGAAGTTTTTCACCTCACATCCCTTGTGAACCTTATATTCTGAAGTGTCAATACACGATACATCATCTACTCCAGAAGCACCCGCAATAAGGTTACTCCAAAATCTTTCCTTTCCCGATCCAATGGGAGTAATCATTCCTACACCAGTAATAACAACACGTTTATTCATAAGCAATTATACTATGATCAATCAGATATTAATGCGTTCTTGTCTGCAATTCCAAAAGTCAAAGTTGCTTTAGCAACCGACTTATCTCCGACTTTTACCATTGCCTGAACAATGGCCCCTTTGGATACAATCTTTTCTACCAAAATCTCTATAACGAGTTGATCGCCTGGAAAAACGGGTTTTGTAAATCTGGCATTGTTCACTGAAGCTAATAAAAAAACCGAATCCCCAGTGATTTGTGTGGAAAGACTTTTCCTGAAAAGGATAATGGAGGCTTGAGCCATCGCCTCTATAATCAATACACCAGGCATGATCGCAAAGTCGGGGAAATGTCCAACAAAGACAGGTTCATTGCCGGAGACATTCTTTACACAAACAATCCTTTTCCCTTCTTCAAACTCAACAGCTTTATCGATGAACAAAAATGGATATTTTTGAGGAAGAAGAGACCGTATTTCCTCAAAAAAAATCATTTCCTATAACCCATCTTCTTATTAATCAGTAAAATATACACGTTAATTACGTAGCTCTTTGTCTTGAATGATTTACGAAGAAAGTTTTCCACTTTCCGCCAGAACAGATTTTGTTAAATCAATGGTTGCGCTTAAACACGTAATGTCAACCAGTTTTTCTTCAGGAATTTGCACCTTAAATTTTTTTTCAATAAGCGCCAGGATTTCAAGGGCTAAAAGGGAGTCTATTTCAAGATCTTTAAAGAAGTTTGCATCTCTTTTATCCCAAATTTCTTTTTCGTCCAATTCTGTGACCTCTGCAACTATCGCAGTTACACCTTTCTCAATTTCTTCTGCGTTCAAAATTATTCTCCTCCTTCTTCAGTTGATAAACGGCATTGACACAATAACCAGCATCTTTACTTATTACGTAAACGTAGCGGAGCATATTAGCAGACGGAATTTATAATGTCAATAATATTCTCTGCGTTAACCAATGCACAAGGGTAAAATGCAAGAATCTAACTTTATCAAAAACCAAAAAATCATCTTTTTGTAATGTCTGATAATATATATTATGTTACAAAATAGCAGTTTTTCTTGATACTACCTTAGCCCTTTTAACGACTTCTTTTCATAACGTAATTCCCTTCGTCTGTATTTATCCAACTCTTTCAATGCCTTATATACCTGCATCTCTAGCATCGTTTCATATTTAGATAATTCCATACTTCCGTTTTTATTTTCCATCATCTTCAGGGCCTTCAACTGTGAAAGCTCCTTATTTGTCCTCTTTCGCGTCCTCAGAAATCCTTGCTCATATTCCTGGATACAAGAGGTATTGTATTCTATTATCTGGCTTTCTATTTTCAAACATCGTTTTAACCGCCAAATACTTGAAATTATGCGATCGACAATAAGCAATTCTATTGCATTAGATGGTTTCAATTCATTCACAAGCTTATTTCTTAACTCATCAAGGTCGGAACTTTTTTCCCCCTCTAGCAATATTTCACGACTAAATATATATTGTCTTGCATCATTCTCTCCTGGTTTCATTGACTCTGAGGATATATTATTTTTCATAGCCTCCGTCTTTAAAGGGCTTAATGTTCCGCTTGATTCAACAATGGTACTCATTATCCTATCTACTTTTTCTTTAGCAGAAATCTCTTTACTTTTTCCGTGTAAAACATCCTCTTTTAAAATCGTTGACATTATCTTCTCCCTCTTAATAATATCAGTATAATATCTTGCTAAAACATCACATACTATCTCATAATCAATGAAACTATTCAATAAAATATTTTAACATTTATGGATTTCGTCTCTTATCGTCATAAAAGATGCTATACTGGGTGGGATCGGCAAATCAATCTATAATTACTACGAAAAAGAGTGACAAAAAATGGTGTGCCGCGTGGAATAAATGTGACACCACGGTGGTTTATGTTTACAAGCTTTAAAACGAATTGATACAAAAGATTCGATTTGTGAAGGGTTTGGTGCAGACGGGTCTCTGTTTGGCAAAACTTTATAACGCCGTTTTAGGATTGCCAAAAATATACTCTGTCTGTTCAGGTGGAATTGCACTACCAAGATCTGCAAGAAATTCATTGGCCAATTGTAAAGCACTCGCGATGCTATCTTCTCTTGTAGGAATAGAAAGTCTGACCATTAAACCATTCCTCTTTTTGTTAATCAATGAGAACCATAACTGTTTTATTTTTTGTCCTGTCCAATCAACAATATTTTTGTCAATACACATCCAATAAATCATCAAAAAACCCTCCGCATCCTTTTCAACGTACAGGCAGTATGCTCGAAGATCGCGATTTAAAACATGGAATTCGCTGTCATTTAATTCTGTCACTTTAAAGCCAGAGCTACTAGAACACACCTTTGGGTTGTGAAAATTGCCAGCATCCAGTATTAGCAAAAAAAGACTATCGCCATCCTTGTTTATATACTCTCTATCCAATGTCTGGCTAATAAAAGCGTACTTTTCATCGTCGCTATTCCAATCTTGCGCAGCTTCAGTATCCGTTCCTAGCCATCCAGTAAATTCCAGTGGTATTTTGAGCTGAGAGATAATATTCTGACTTTCATATTTAGCCTTTGGAAAGGTAAAGCAATAAATGCTGGTAAATAGCAATATTGCAATCGTAATCCACCCCTTCTTGTTAATACTCATCGTGCACATCTTTCTAGCATGAACTCTAATCCAATTAATCCCGACACAATAAAAACAAATATTACAATTCCGCTAAAACTATGAAAAAAACCCTGGCCGGTTTCTTCACCAAAATAATAGGTAATAAGGCATAATGCTATAATACGAATAAGATTGCCTAGGACTGCAAAAGGAACTATGGAAGAAACGAGAATAGTTTTTCTGAATAAACTGCTCCTGCTTAGGTATACATAAACCAGAGACAAAGAAAACATCGTAATTATAGAACGAAAACCGCTACAGGGTTGTCCCATAAATAATTCGCTCTCTCCGATCGTTAATAAAAGTCCTTCTCTTGATATAGGAAAATGAAAAAATCCGAGAATTATTTCGGTCATCACGGAAAGGCCGTATCGCATTGGAAGTGTGAGATCATCCACAATTCCGATGGGAATGGGCACCAAAAGCAACAGATATAAAAGAGGAAATAATACAATCCTTGTTGCCTGAAATCCGTAAAGATAGGTTGTCAGCCCTAATAAAACAGGGAGTAAAGAAAGTGTCGTTATAAATGAATACTGCTGACGCCAGCCAAAAATAAACAATAGAATTCCAACAAGAAAGCCAAAAAATCCCATGAGATTGTGGTCAAGTCTAGATTTTTGAATTGCCTCCTTTAAGGTTGTTCGTTTCCTCCAGATAAGCCAAAAGAACACAGGCAAGATAAAATAGGCATGCGTATAATCGAAAGCCTTCCATTCAGAACGATAAAGGTTAAAAAAAAGCGGTGTATATAAGATAACTATCATCGCCCAAATTATATAATTAATCATGCTATGGCTCGGGATTTAAGTATAGTAAACGAAATAATTGTTCGATTATCGGCGAGGTAATTGAGATTTTCCATGCAGAAATCTGAAATGATAAAATTTTGATACCACTAAAATAGTTTGCAGAGAGGTGAACCGGCCTGCATCTTCGCTGCGATCAAGGACGTTCGTTATTCGCAAACCGCAAGCATTCGTTCAAGGTTTCTCCTTTGCATCCACTATCGCTACCCTTCTCTATGTTATAGGAAGGGTAGCGAGATTTTACCAAATATAATTAATACTAACTATTTTATGAAACCCCTTCTTTGTCTTCATGGTGCTGACAAACTGCTTCCTTTGATTTCCACTTCCTCCGTAAATATCGTAAACCAACGAATGCACCACCTCCAGCCGCAAAAAGAACACTACTTATAGGTTCTGGTACAGGCTTAGGCGGTTTTTTCTTTCCTTTAGCGTCCGCAGAGTTGACAACTATCGTTGTGGTTAACACCAGGGCAAATAAACATCCTCCAAATTTCATGAATCTTTTTTTCATACTCCCCTCCTCCTTAACATTAATTACCCCCCATTACCCAATACAAGCACGAATTTTTTCATACCAAGTTAATTGCTCATGGTATTATCGCCAGATTCTAAAATATTTTTCTCATTTTGTCTAATACTAAAGCATCTTCACTTATCTGCTATGCCTTCTTATTATCTCCACCACCACCCAATTATACCCATTTTTTGCATCCCTTTGTTTGTAAATATTTCCACATTCGTTGAATGTTTCTGCCACACATAGCACTATAAACAAAAAAGCCTTACTGCAAGAATGTTTACTAAAATCAACAACTTCAACAGTAAGGCTATCTTTTAAAATACCTTGTTAATGCGACTTAAGGACTTCAACTCCAGTTATCACTGTGATTTGCATTCTTCATAGTTTTAAAATGTTCAGGATCTCTACCCTCCCTTCTTTTTAGATAGAGAGGGTAGAGAAATTTTACTAAACATGATTAATACAAATTAAGTTATGCAATTCCATTCCTGGCATCATCCTGCTGACAAATTACCTCTTTTGATTTCAACTTTTTCCTTAAATACCGCAAACCAACTAAGGTACCACCGCCAGCGCCAAAAAGAATGCAACTGATAGGTTCCGGTGCAGGTTTAGGCGGTTTTTTGTTTCCCTTAGCATCTGCGGAGTTGATAACTATCATCGTGGATATCACCAAGGCAAATAAACATCCGCCAAATTTCATGAATCTTTTTTTCATATGCTTCTCCTCCTACAAAGTAATCAAAAATAATTTTATACGAACTCGAATTCTTGCTTCTTTTCCTTCTACTTCTAAACAACCGCTCTTAAATCAATTTTCGTTTTCCCTCCTTTCGAAATTATTCCCTAATCTTTTTTTATCACTCCTGAATATATCTCATTTTACTTATCTTTTTTTCTGTTGATAATCATGAGCAAGGATGATGCCAAAAAGGAAATATCCTTCTGTCCGTTGGTTTTCCTGGGTTTTCATTATTATAAATACGAAGACATGCGATATCTTTACCACACCGGTTTAAAACAGTTTTTAAATAAATGCTTATACGACAAACAGATACAAATGCGACCAAAACATCACACCATATGCGGTTGTTCTAACCCATGATAGAAGGTATTTCAAACCTGATGCAGCAGACTTCTGGCGATGTAGTTTCATACATTGCTGCTTACTATACTCCACAGGCTCACAATTTGTGATTTATAGTAGTTCAACACGGACAAACAGAGTTTGTCCATGCCACCTTATTATCAATTTAAAATTCACATTTTATGAGCATCTTGGGTATATCTGCCGCAATACAAGCAAACAGCCTTTAAATAATTTCAAATTTTGATTTACATTTTAACACGTAACCTCGCGCCCTACCCTTACAAACTTTTTCTTTGTAATCAAATCCCTTCGCACAAAAAAGGCAGACAAGAGACGATTTCTTTCGTGTCGCTTTGACCGCGGGAAACGCCCCCCGTCTGCCTTTTAGCCTACTTTTCAACGCCTAATTAAGGATGTCTTATTTAGTTGTTGAATATGTCTTGAACCTCCTGATCGGTCAAAGCCCGATTGGAGAGACAAACCTCATCAATGATGCCATTGAAACAACCCTTTTTCGAGAGACTATTCCCGATTTTTGTGTCAGAATAATACGTTAGCGGAACTACGGTGTTACCCGCTTTATGCCGTACGGTTCTTACCAGTTGTCCATTGACATATAACTTCTGTTCACCGGTGGTCTTGTTGTATGTGCCTGCAACATGATTCCAACCACCCACGGAATTACCCATATTATATGACGCCGTCCTCTGCCTCTTGTTTCCACTTGCGTCTTGCGTCACCAGGGCAAATGCAATTACATCAGGAGTTCTTTTGAGAAACTTTAAACCAAAACCTTCGCGTAATTGCGGATTAGAATGCATCCTCAATCCGTCGAAGATAAAATCATACCCCTTCGTGTCATTTGCATTCTTATAGAACCATGCGCTCAGGGAAACTTCCTCGCTATTGATGACCGGAATTGATACATTATCATCAACACCGTCAAAACTCAGGCCACTGCCATTTCGCCCGCCGGTCCAGCTTGCGCCGTTGATCGTGCCGTCATTACCGTTGCCTGACGAGTCGCCAGCAACATTTCCGCTTCCTTCATCAAAGGAATAACAAGCCTGTGCATCTGGGCATGGGCATAGTGGCGGTGTTGTTGACTCCCATATCTTTGTGACCTGATTCGATGTTCTGGTCTGTCCTGTGCTATCGACAAAGCTTGCCTCGATCACGTCTGTGCCTGCAGCACTACCCGTGTAGGTAAATGTTGCATGTCCATTGGCATCGGTCGAGTTATTGCTAGAAAGCCCTGCATGCGGACCAGAAACGATCGAGAAAAACACATTGCGTCCTACGACCGGGGCACCATTGTCATCCTGAACGGTTGCCGTCACGGTATGCTGTGTTCCTACCGGATTGGTGGCAGTTGTTGGTCCCAAAACGATGCCTTCCCCAACGACTGCGATGGCTGACCTAATGGATAATCCTGCAAAAAAGATACTGTCATCGTTTGAAGGATTGATGGTATCTATCACCATACCCGTATCACCGGTATTCACAAAAGGCAGAATATCATAGAGTTCATCATCGTCACGAGGATCTGCCGCGCCCGCATTTGGATCCGGAGGATTTGCAGTACTGTCACCAATACCACCAACTGTTATCAGTCCTCCGTTACCAGAATAACCATCATCTTGACCACCTGCAGAAGAGGTAAGCCGCTGACCATTGATATCTACACGGCTTACTTGGCCGCTTGGTTGGAAGCCAAAAGAAATTCCCAAGGAGAATTCCATCCCCAAATTCGGGTCGCTCTTGTCTATGGGGTCAGAAAATAATACGTTAAATGTATCCCCGGTAGTATTCTGAGCACCAAACATGAGAACGATGGTGTTGCTCACGGATTGATTGGGATCATCAAAGATTACCGCCAGAATAGAGCCATCCAGGTACATGGTTTCAACAACAGGAATATCGATAATACCCGCTGGAGCGGCATCAACGACTGGTTTTACGATGCTTGTGACATCAGCCCAGGCATGGTTCGGCCCCCCGAAGATAGCGTTTAGTTTTACATGTAAACTCCAGTTTACCGGAGTGCCGTTGAGTTCAATCGCCCCGTTTGGCAATGGCCCAGGATTACCATTTGAACCCCACACATCAGCCGCTGCCATGTACGCGCCTCGTACCGTTGCTCCCGCTGGCTTATTCACCTGAATATTTCCGGAAGAGGCTGTACCGAGGCCATCAACAGACAATGAAATAAGACCAGTTTCAGTCACCACAGGTTGCAGCGCTGTAGCTGATGCAGCCGCTGGCATCATGGACTGGCTTATCTTTGGACCCGCAGCGGATTCTTCGGAAACAGTGCCCGGCACCGGACTACTGTTTGCGAAAGTCTGAACAGCACCGGCAGCTACTAATACTGCTATCAAGAAAAATGCTATGAAAAATTTAGATCTTATTGCTTTCAAGTTTTAGTCCTCCCTTAGTAAAACACACGAATAAAAATACAGGAAAAACAGGTTTTTATTTGCTGTATCACCCCCCCTTTCTCTTCGTTTATAAAAATCTATTCCCGCACTAAAACAACACAATTTTTATGTATCACCTCCTTTTTCCCAATTTCATTTGCCTCAACGAGATATAGAAAACATCTTACGTACCTCTTTTTCCACCACTTCCTGAACCATAATTTTCCCACAAAAAATTAAAATCTTTGTAACAATCGTAACAGTTTAGCTTTTTGAAAAACTCTCAATTTTATACCATATTTTGTTAAAAAATTGCATTATTAGGGCGATTTCTGGCCCTTTTTAAGCGATATTTCGACATTTTTTGGCAGTTTTTCAAAAAGCTAAATTGATACTAACAATCTAGTTTTTTGAAAAATCCCGAAGGGATGACATGGTATCATTCATTTTGCCATATTTCACCCCTATGGGGTTAAATATGGTGGTGTGCCCTATTCTATAATCATGTCATCCCTTCGGGATTTTCCGGTCTGTCCATTTTCCCTGTTGGCTCTTAACTATTCAGAGAAAATATTCTCTGTCAATTTTTGCTGAATAGTTACCTTTTGCTTAAACAAAAAAAGCCTTACTACCGATTTATGGAACTTTTTCGGCAGTAAGGCTATCTTGAGAAAATTGCTTAGTGTATCTAAAGGACTTTAACTTTCGTTACCTGATAGAGTATGGTTTATCTATCAAGACTAGAATTATAATCCTTGCATACTTCCCTGTATAATTTCAAGACCCTTTCCTTTGCGCCCCCCGATCACTCAGGGTTTGCCTTTTTCGAACTATCGACTTAATCGATAGCTGTTTGATTATATCACGAAAACAAAAAAAGTCAATTGCTTTTACACAATCCGAACAATCCTATTATCTCCCCGCGTAACTTCACCAATAACTATTCCCGGTTCTTTTGCGTATTTCAAAGTGTTTAAGACTTTTTTTACCTCAGATTCTGGTACGACCAGCACCATACCAATACCCATATTGAATACATGAAACATTTCCTGGTCGGTAATTTCACCAACGTCCTGAATTATCTTAAATATCTTTGGGACATCCCATTCCTTTCTTTCCAGGGTAACAGAGCAACCTTCAGGCAAGATACGCGGTATATTATCCCGTAGTCCGCCGCCGGTGATATGCGCTATTCCTTTTATAACATTTTTTGGTTTGTGTTTGTTCAATGTCTTCAGGATCGTTTTTACATAGATATTCGTCGGTCGTATCAGTTCTTCGCCGAGGGTAGTATTCAGCCCGTATTTCGTGAGCCTCTGGTTTGTTTTCATCTTTGCCTTATCAAAGAAGACCTTTCGCACCAGGGAAAATCCATTGCTATGGATTCCACTCGATCTTAAGCCAATCACCCGATCCCCAGGCCGTATCGTTTTGCCTGTGATCACGTTTTCTTTTTCAACAACGCCAACCACAAAACCCGCGATATCATATTCTCCCTTCTGATAAAACCCCGGCATCTCCGGCGTTTCACCACCAATGAGGGCGCAACCTGCCTGACGACATCCCTCCACAATGCCATCCAATACTTCATGAAGCACCGTCGGCACAATTTTACTGCTTGCCAAATAGTCCAGGAAAAACAAGGGTTCTGCGCCCAATACCACGATGTCATTGACGCACATGGCCACGAGATCAATTCCAATGGTGTTGTGTTTGTTCATCATAAAGGCAATTTTCAGTTTGGTGCCCACACCATCGGTAGAGGAAACAAGCACGGGCTGACGATATTTTTTCAGACGGGAGTTTAAAGCGAATAATCCTCCAAAACCATCAGGATTTTCAATCACCCTCTGACTAAAGGTTGTCTGCATTTTTGAATAAATATCTGTCGTAAATTGACCTTTCGTGCCGATATCAACACCCGCATCACGATAAGAAAGCCCTTTTTTTGTTTTTTTTGTCATACGTTGTCCATGATAAAGTAAGGGCGAACGGCCGTTCGCCCCCTACAATGATAAATTAGGCCTCGGCGACCTTCTCAATGTAGAGCGACGAGCCTCGTCGCTCTACAACCACAATTTTGAAATTCCTGTGCATTAAATTAACGTTTTGCTACTGTGACCTCCGTGCCGCGGTGGTTTATCTACTCCTTCCATGACGGTCGTATTGAACTCAACCTGCCTCGGTAATAACCCAGCCACATACCATACACATAGGCGAACTCACGTACGAGAGGTAAGACTGCAAGTACCGCCAATGTTTTTAACGATATCCCCGTGCTGTCTCCCATTCTTGCCATAACGATTATACCTAAGGGAACGTATACAACCGTTAAGATACTTAATAAAAGCAAAAAGATCGAACCCGGTACGAAATACACCCGCATTCCATACGGGATTGTTGCCAGAGACGCAAAAAGGCATGCAAAAAGCACGATAAAAAGTACGGGGCGTATCCATAATCTCAGATTCAATGGTAGTTGTCCATGAAATTTCAGACCCATTGCATATCCCCAGTAAAATTTTCTCCTCCAAATACCCGACCAAGTGTCAGGATACTGGGTGCTCACAACATTGCTGGGATCATAAACAATCCTGGCGCGCTCACTCAATTTCCAGCCCAACTCAGAATCCTCACACCACCATGCATTTTCGTTAAACCCGCCCAAATCCACGAGTGCGTCTCTACGAATTGCTGAATTTACACCAGACAGCTTATTGGGAACCAATGACTTCTTACCTATCCCATTCAATAGATAATCCAGAACACTTGATGCATTTGCCAGGGTTTTATCCCTGTTACCGGCTCGATAAGCCCCCCCTACTGCAACAACGCCTTGTTCTTCAAAATGCGGTTTAAACCTTTGCAACCAATCAGCGGGTACAACGGTATCAGCATCCGTTGTGATAATAACATCACCCGTAGCCTTTTGCAATCCGAAGTTCAGGGCAGCAGCTCTTCCACCGTTCTTTTCACACCTGACCAGGACTACCCCGTTATGAAGGAATCTCTCAACGATCTGAGTTGTGCGGTCGGTTGAGGCATCATCAATAACAAAGATCTCCTTATTGTCGTACGTAAGCGAAGTGAGGGAATTGAGACAGGATGAAATGGCTTGTTCCTCATTGTATGCAGGAATAAGAATGGAAAATTTCATGTAAACACCTTTACTCCACTGATTCCGGAAAGCAGAGAGAAGAAGAATTTCTGCTTCTAAAATAGTTTCCTGAACATGGCCTTTAAGGAATCCAGAGAACCCAATCTTCGAATGTTTTTCAGGATGAATCGTGGGGTCAAAAAGAATTCATAATTCGCACAACGTACAGCATTTTCAAGTGCGGTCTTGCTAAGGTGAGGATAGGCAATGTTTGCCTCCTTTGCCACATTGACCGGTTTATAATCTCCGTATACGAATAAGTTATTTTCTCTGGCAATGTTATAAAATTCCGTCCCCGGGAAAGGGTTGGCAATGTTATACATGACCTGATCTACCTTCAACCGTTTGACCTCTTTCATATTCTTCTTCATCGTATCCATAGTTTCCAACGGTGATGCACCAAACATAATATTGATCTTCGCCGATATGCCGTATTTTTTCACCAGATTGATGGCCTCTTCATTTTTTCTCACATCAATATCCTTTTTTATGAAATCTAATATCTCCTGGTTAAAAGATTCAACGCCAAGATCAATAAACTTACAATGGGCTGCAGCCATGGCCTTTACAATAGGTTCGTTCAGGTGATCTGATCGTGCAGAACACCCCCATACCAGGCCAAGATCTCTGATACCTTCGCAAATCTTCACCGTACGTTCCTCACCCCATACAAACTGATCATCCTGCACATTGACGGCTCTATAACCCTGGGATTTTAGTAATTGAAATTCCTCAATAATGTTTTCAGGAGATCTTTTTCTTACTGGTGGTTTTTTGCCCAGATAATGTTTATATTCAAGTTCCCGTGAAAAGCTTAAAGAAGAGGGGACACAATAGATACACCGGTATGAGCAACCCCGTGATGTATAAACTGCCGTAAAAGGGCGTTTTCCCAGTTTGGGATTGTGGTAGGCATCCCGTTCTTCCAGGAGGTGTCTGGCTGGGAAAGGAAGCAGATCCAGGTCTTCTATCGGCTCCCGGTTGCTAGTATGAATGATTTTACCCCTGTCTCTGAAAGACAGACTTTTTATGCCGCTCATCGTTGATTTTGTCTCTAATGCCTGTACAAGTTCCAGCATCGTGTATTCGGGTTCACCCCTGACGACATAGCTATTGTCATCGACAACAAATTCCGCAGGCCTGTCAGATGGTGCAGGTCCGAAAAAGACAATCGGCGCCTCTCCTCGAACCTCACGAATGTCTCCGTGCGCACGGGAATCGGTATTTTGAGAGAGGTTGACAGAATAAAAACAATAGACATCACTTCGGTCCTCATTTAAAAATGTCAAAAAATGTTCCCGATCCCATTTTTTTATCGTCGTTTCTACATAGCGAACTTCGTAACCCGATTTTTCCAGGATTGCCGCGGCGCTCAGGAGAAAGATATTCGGGACATAATAGAGCAGGTATGCACAACCTGCAACCCGTTCCGGAATCTTTCCATCAGTGGGAGGTGGCACAAGAAAAGTAATTTTCATCCGAGCTATGTGTAGATTTCTGAGGAGGTCGCTCCGGTAATAGATATGACACTATCACTTTTATTTGATTCATAACCAGGCTGAATTACGAGCCCAGGATCACGAAAAGCATCAGCATTTGAGCCGAAAGAACCAAGGCCAAACGCCTTCAACATTAGGGACATCAGATACTATACAGGGGAGGACACGCAATGATGATATCATTCCTGCCGACAGAAAACCATCAAATTCCCCTTTCTCACCTTGCTCATGATCATGGTGAGTTTTTCCCGATAGCCGGGATAGCGTATGATTTTGGCTATTATTGCTATACTGAAGATACATCACTTTATTCATGAATACGTTCATAGATCGATAACGTGTAAGGAATTACATCTTCATAATTTTCCGACCTTATCCTTCGGAACAATGCAAAGGGAATATCGGGAAAAAATACATCACCAGCAATCTCCCGATGGAGGACTGACAAATAAATCCGATCAGCTATCGCAATCGCCTCCTTGTAGAGTTGTTCACCACCACAGACAAACATCTCATTTTCATCTTCAGGACAAATGGTAATTGCAGATGCTAAATCTCTTGCAATAATGCATCCGGGTGCGCCGTAGCCTGCTTTACCGGTAAGAATGATATTGATTCTCCCGGGAAGTGCGTAGCCAATTGATTCATAGGTTTTCCTACCCATAACCAGGGTATGTCCCATGGTGATGCTTCTGAATCGGCGTAATTCAGCGGGGAGGTTCCAAGGGATACGTCCGCGATTCCCAATAACACGGTTTGATGCCATCGCTGCTATGAGTGATATCCTGAGGCCTGGTCTTTTCATGTTGATTTCCCTACTATGGCTAAGTCTCAACTCCATTGCCCGCTTTTCAAACTCATACGTTAATTCTCTCATGACTATAAAAGAAATGATCTCCTTTCTCAATAAAAATAAGTAGAGTCATAAATATGATTAGATGAAATATTCTTACCCGATACTACATGGAATGCCTTCCGATAAATTATTTCTTTGTTGTTCCGATAATGCAGGGTAACAAATTCAACAAAAAGGCACTGGATGCAATAAGGTGAACATTTATGCAAAGTCCAAATATCATGACGATAAAGCAAGTCGCGGAATATCTCAAGGTAAGCCCACGCACGATTTATAAGTTAGTAAAAACGGGCGGAATTCCTACCTTTAAAATAATGAACATGTGGCGCTTTGAGCAATCCAAAATTGACCAGTGGATACAAGATAAAAGTGAAAGTAATAACTTTAAGTGAACTGGAGGTAAAGAACATGCCAAAAGTATTAATCATCGATGATTCAGCGGTTATGCGTAAGATTATTCAAAGGAATATTCAACAATCAGGCCTTTTGGTGGACGAGTTTGTTGAAGCCGGAGACGGAAGGGAAGGTCTTGAAAAGGCAGCTTCTAATAGTATTGATTTAATCCTCTGCGACTGGAACATGCCCAACATGACAGGGATAGATTTTGTTAAGGCACTTAGGGGTTCTGCACAAAAAAATAATATTCCTATCGTAATGGTGACTACAGAAGGCGGCGAGACAAAGATTGAAGAGGCCAAAAGGAGTGGCGCAAACGGTTACCTGACAAAACCGTTCACACCGGAGCAGTTAAAGTCAAAATTAGGAAATTTTTTACTCGTAAAATAATGGTCGCATCATTTTCGTGCGTCCTTTAAAAATTCTTCTACTTCACCAGAGAAAAAGGAGAGAACGGATTATGACACCAGAAAGTATGATGGGAACCGTCTGTCTGGATATTGCCGAATCTACAAAGACATTGTTTGAAACGATGATTATGATGGATTTGAAGCATGGCGAGGCATCGTTGGTAGATGACACACAAATAAAAACAGACGTTATCGGTATGGTGAGTTTTACCGGTAAATGTCATGGAGTAATTGCCCTTTTTTGTTCACAAACGTTTGCATTAAAGGTTGCATCAGCCCTACTGATGACAGAACTAAACGAATTTACGAGTGAAGTAAAAGATGCGATAGGTGAGATATCAAACATGATCGCAGGAAATGTGAAAACAAAACTTACTGCGCAATACGGCGATATGCATCTCTCCATTCCCATCGTAATTACCGGGGAGGGTCTATCGATTACCGCCGTAAATAATCATCCAATTGTAGCAGAAACCACACTCTCCTGCTTCAGCAAAGATCCGTGGCTCATGACGCCTTTTATTTCCAATAATGAAAAATTTAACATCGGTTTGTTGTTGAAAGAATCAAAAAAATAGCATTCATTCGATAGTAACAAAAATGGAAAACCCTATAATCAAAAAGTCACCATCCTCCAAGCTGGAGGAAACTCTGATAAACACCTTTCCCCGGATTTGCACCGATTGTGGTAAATTAACAAACAAACAGTTTTTACTGACAAATCCCTTGCTGCAAAACACAACACTGAACGAATTCATTAAGAATGCCAACACAAGCTATATACTGGCAAAATTGACGATTGAAGAGTTTTACGAGGGAGAACTGTATTTAATCTTTACCGTAAAAGAGGCTATTACGATAGGAAGTCTCTTGTTAACCCTTGAAGATGCCATAATAAGGGAAAATGCAGACAAGGGTATTTTTGAAGGTGATTGTACAGACGCATTCAAGGAATTTGCGAATCAGGTCTGCGGTATGTTAGACAACGAACTAAGACCGAAGTTACCCAAGCCCATCCACCTGAAATTAACAAGCACGGTTCTCATGAACAAAGAGAACGCAAACACGGTACTCAGTGAAGAAATCTTGAATGAAGAACGCCTTATTCTGACGGCGACTATGCAGATTCTTGGCTTTGATGACGGCAAATTCATACTAAGTATTTCCAAACTGGTTGGTGAAGAATTTTTTTGTGAGATCATCGCAGAGGATACCAAAAAGTTCAGGGGCACGATACTCGTTGTAGATGATTCAAATACTGACCTCCGAATTATACGAAAACTTTTAGGTGATGAATATAAGGTATTGGTCACGGACAATCCAAACAGTGCACTCTCCAAGCTTCAAAAAGACCACATCGACCTTGTTTTAATTGATGTTCACATGCCAGGTATTAGCGGGATAACGCTTTGTGAACGATTTAGAAGGAATGCAATGTCTAATGCAATACCAATTATAATATGCTCCTCATCTCCAACGCAAGAAAACGTGATACAAGCCATTCGCGCTGGAGCGGAAGACTTTCTGGTTAAACCATTCACCAGACAAAAATTAATTGAAAAGATTAATAAGCACTTAATAAACAGAAACGTACTCTTAAATTCTTAGGAAGGTATCATTTTAACCCGAAGAACATACGAAAACCGCAGATTTCACAGATAACGGGGATCTATTTTTTATAATCCGTGTTCTCTTTTTTGTTGTGACTATGCCACGTTATGAAATTTGTGACTTCCCTTAAAACATGATTGATGAGGACACCGAATATGGAAGACAACATGAATCTTATGGACGATGTTGAAATTGTTAAAGAATTTCTTGTCGAATCTAATGATCACCTGGACGACGTTGAATCCAAAATACTGGAGTTGGAAAAGAACCCCGAAGATGTTGATATTATTAATGGCATATTCCGTCCGATTCACAGCATAAAAGGTAGCGCTGGTTTCCTGGGTCTGAAAGATATCGGTAAGGTAAGTCACGAATTAGAAACGCTTCTGGATGAAGGAAGGAAGGCCAAAATAATAATTACACCGGGGATCATTGAGATCCTCTACGAAGGCGTAGACCTATTGAAAAAACTCAGAGATGTGGTAGTTAAAAAGGTTGATAACACGAATGCCTCCATAGATGTAATTAATTACCACCCATTTTTATCAAAAATACCTGCTATTTTAGGACACCATCAGGGTGTCGCACAAAAAGAAAAGACCATGGGTAACTCTCTAAAGGAAAAGCATATTGGCGAAATATTAGTGGAAACTGGCGATATTAGCAAAGATCAACTGGAAATAGCATTACAGGAACAGGCACAGGGAAAACGATTGGGTGAAATATTGGTCGAAAAAGGAATGACTACCCCAGAAAAAATTAATGACGCACTCAAGGTCCAATCGGTGATAGGCAAACCATCTTCTGAAACGGTTAAGGTAGATACCCAAAAGTTGGATAACCTGGTTAATCTTGTGGGTGAACTGGTGATTGCCAATGCCCTCATCTGTGAAACGCTGGGAAACACCAATCGCGGCGCAAACAAAAATTTTTCTCACCTCAACAAGATCGTTAAAGATATACAGGATCAGGTCATGTGCATGAGGATGGTGCCTTTGAAATCAACCTTCCAAAAGATGGCCAGACTCGTGCGGGATGTTTCCGCAAAGGTGGGCAAGAAGGTTCAGTTGGAAATTTCCGGGGAAGAGACGGAACTGGACAAGACAGTAATTGATGAGATCGGGGATCCGCTCGTACACATTATCAGAAACTCAATCGATCATGGAATCGAGCCTCTGGAAGAGCGAATAGCGAAAGGGAAACCGGCAGATGGCCTTGTGCGGTTAAATGCCTTCCATCGGGCTGGCAACATTGTCATCGAAATAGAAGACGATGGAAAAGGCCTTTGTAAAGAGAGGATTTTAAGAAAGGCAATTGAAAGGGGTTTAGTCGATGGAAATGCCATTCTCTCAGATCAGCAAATCTTTAATCTCATTTTTGCCGCAGGGTTCTCTACAGCCGAAAGGATAACCGATGTTTCAGGACGCGGCGTGGGGATGGACGTCGTAAAAAAGAATGTTGAGCGTCTGCGGGGAAAGGTAGAGATTTCTACCGTAGAAGGAAAAGGAACAAAAATTTCCATCAAACTGCCGCTTACTTTGGCAATTATTGATGGCATGATTGTGCAGGTTGGTCCTGAAAAATACATCGTCCCCATGCTTTCCATTGAGGAGTCCATCCGTCCAAAGAAAGAAGACATATCTACCGTGCAACAACGCGGGGAATTGATTAACGTGCGGGGCGATTTGCTCCCCATGGTGCGTCTCCATAATTTGTATAATGTTCCGCCGAAGAGAATGAATCCGTGGGAGGCACTCATCCTGGTCGTTGAAGGTGAGGGGCAAAGATGCGGGATTCTTGTCGACGATCTCCTCGGCCAACAGCAGATAGTCATTAAGAGTCTGGGAGAACAGTTCCGCAATATCAGAGGCATTTCCGGCAGCGCTATCCTTGGTGACGGACGCATAGGCCTTATTTTGGACGTTGGGGGTATTATGAGTATGGCGTTGAATTAGCTATCGGGGGTAGGGTGGGCATCGCCCACCAAAAAATAGGCAACCTAAACGAGATGCTTGTTGGGATACCCGGTTAACTGTTCATTTATCAGGCTGGAATAGTGATATTAATTTATTATGAGACTTCCAATAACGAATATCGAACAGAGAATAATGAATGTCGAAGGATAAGAGAATATTTGATCTTGAAGAACGCTTAATAGATTTTGCCGTCAGAATTATTCGGACAACGGAATCCTTACCAAAAACCAGGGTGGGAAATCACATTGCGGGGCAACTTATTCGCTGCGGTACATCATCCGCTCCCAATTATGGTGAAGCCCAAAGCGCAGAATCTCGTTCTGACTTTATACACAAGATGAAAGTCTCCCTTAAGAGTTACGTGAAACAAAGATATGGTTATTAATAATTGTAAAAGCCAATCTCATAAAACCAATGTCAAAGCTTGCACCCCTGATTAATGAGAATAATGAGCTTATTTCGATTTTTGTGACAAGTGTAAAAACCGTGAAACAAAACGTGGATAAGAAAACCTCATAGTTCGAAATTCCTTGTTCGATATTCGTTATTTAACGGGACGGGCAGAACGATGTAAATAGTATCAAATGTTTCAGGTACGAATGATCAATGGTTTAAAAAAATCGTTGGCCAAAAGACGGCCTCCTGATCCCCGTTCCCTGACACCTGACACCTGATCGCTAAAAAATTACTTATTTTAAAACTATATATAGGCCATTCTTATTTACCATAAAGAGTACGGGAGAAAAAATACTATGAAAGTTACTTTAAGCACAAAAATTATTTCGTTATTTATTATTGGTGGTTTAGTGCCCTTGGTCGCGATCGGCGTATTGAGCTATTACAGCTCAAGTAAGGCATTGAAAGAACAAGCATTTAATCAGCTAGCTTCTGTAAGAAATGTCAAACAAGCATTTATTAATGATTGGTTTTCAAAAAGAAAATGCGATGCGGTAACTCTTTCAAAAAATGAGATGGTTATCAATGCGACAAAGGAATTTAAAAAGGCATTTAATGAGCTGGGGGCCGAAAAAGTGCGAGACTTGTATATTACCAAAAATCCGTTCCCAGCCGGTAAAAAACTGGAATATGTTGATGCACAGGACGGCAGCAATTATAGCAAATTACATGCACGGTATCACCCTGTTTTCAAACAGTACCTTGAAGAATATGGGTATTATGATATTTTCCTTTTGGATGCAGAAACAGGGAATATCCTTTACACCGTTTTTAAAGAATTGGATTTCGGCTCCAATTTAGTTTCGGGACTTTACAATATGAGCAATATTTCAAAGTTATACAAGGATATTAATTCTACGAATGCCATTCATGAACAGAGTTATGCAAAACTGGTTGATTTTGAACCTTATGCACCGTCGAATGGAGATCCGGCGTCTTTTATCGCTGCCCCAATCTATGACAATAATCAAAAGATAGGGACACTCATTTTTCAAATGCCCATCAGTAAAATTGATGCAATCATGCAGGATCGCTCCGGTCTTGGAGAAACAGGAGAGACCTATCTGGTAGGATCGGATAAACTGATGCGCTCCAATTCCCGATTTTCGGAAAAGCCAACTATCTTTGTCACCAGGGTTGATACTGAAGCCGTAAAGGAATCCTTAGCCGGTAAGGCCGATTCCAAAACCATCAGGGATTATCGCGGCATGCCTGTTTTAAGCGCATATGCGCCATTCAACGTACTCGGTCTAAATTGGTCCATTATAGCGGAGATCGATGAGGCAGAGGCGCTCAAGGCCGTCAATAATCTAAGGAAGTGGATGATTATCATCGGCCTCGCTTCAGCAGGTTTTGTTGCTGGGTTGGGCATCCTTGTAATTAAGATTACCAGCAAGATATCAGGGCTCTTCAGAACGCTCCTGGATGATTTAACTGAGAGTTCAACGCAGGTAGCCTCCGCCTCAGAACAGATTTCGGCATCAAGTCAGAGCCTTGCCCAAGGCGCTTCAGAGCAGGCCGCCTCCATCGAAGAGACTTCATCATCCATGGAAGAAATGTCCTCCATAACCAAGCAGAATGCGGAGATTGCACATACGGCATCCGAGCTAGTAACCTCTTGTTTCATGTCTGCACAAACAGGCGACGAGTCTATCACGAAAGTGAACGATTCAATGCAGAAAATCAATGAAAGCAGCAACAACATCGTAAGCATTATCAAGGTTATTGACGGCATTGCCTTCCAGACCAATCTTTTGGCGCTCAACGCCGCTGTAGAGGCTGCGAGGGCAGGAGAACACGGGAAAGGCTTTGCGGTGGTTGCCGAAGAGGTGCGAAATCTCGCACAGCGATGCGCCAGCGCTGCTAAGGATATTACGCAACTCATTGAGGACAGCGCAAAGAAGGTCACCTCAGGCACAGACCTTGTCAAACAATCCAGTGAAATTCTTAAAGAAATTGTTTCGAAAGCAAAGAAGGTTACTGATCTCGTAAATGAAATTACCAACGCCTCAAAAGAACAGGCAGAAGGTATTGACCAGGTCAGCAAAGCCATTACCCAGATGGATCAGGTTACCCAACAAAACGCAGCGAATGCCGAAGAAACAGCTTCATCCAGTGAGGAACTCTCAGCACAGGCAGAAAGTCTGAAGGCGCTTGTGGATAGAATTGCCGGAGAGGTTGGAGCAGGGAAGGAGAATAGCGTGGTTTCGAGCCAGAAAGATGTTCAAGTAACGAAGAAACAGGTGTATGCTCCTTCAAACAAAAAAAACCGGTTTGTTCGGGAAAAAACAGACGGCAGTGCGATGAAAGTGAGTAAAGACAAAGGCCTTAAAGAGTCCTGGCATGATTCACAGGACGATACTTTGCAGGATGATAACGGAAGAATACATGCCGTACCGGCTTCAAAGTCTAGCCGTCTGATTCCCATGTCGGATGATGAATTTAAAGATTTTTAACAAGACAGTATTTCCAGTCGTTGCAGATCTACAACCAAAAATAACCGCCACGCTTTCCCCACCTTTGTAAGGTAGTGAAAAAATGGTAGAAAAACTTACCATAAGGAGATTGAAACATGGCAACTAAGTGGAGTGAAGACCTGTCGATCGGCGTAAAAGCAATCGATGAACAGCATAAAGGAATATTTAGCAGGGTAGATAATTTGCTCAACGCGATGAGGCAGGGTAAGGGTAAAGACGAGATCGGTAAAACATATACATTCTTAGCAGATTATGTAGTCAGGCATTTCAAAGATGAAGAGGATTTAATGGCCAAATACAACTACGATGGTTGTTCAAAGCAAAAGGAAGAACATACGCGATTTGTAAAAGAATTCTCTAGTTTAAAAAGGGAGTTCGAAACAAACGGCACAAGGCCAAATCTGGTAATTGATACACAACGAAAATTGTGTGACTGGTTGACAAATCACATCTCTAACGAGGATAAAAAAATTGGCGTATTTTTGAGGGTAGCGGGATAACCCGTATATAAACGAAGCCTGAAAAATCAAAATGCAAAATAGCGAATAAAATTCAAATACAAATTATCGCAGATACCCATGAAAGGAGAGCACATGCAAGCAGTGAAGGAAAAAGAGAGAAAACCGGGCGTTTCGGAGACGGTATTGCGTGAAGGAAAATACTTGACCTTTGTATTGTGTGGTGAGGAGTATGGTATAGAGATACTTAAGGTCAGGGAAATTATAGGCATTATGAACATAACACCCGTGCCTCAGACACCCGGTTACATGAAGGGAGTAATCAATCTCCGGGGAAAGGTGATTCCTGTTGTAGACCTGAGATTAAAATTTGGATTTCAAGAAGTGGAGCACACAAAGGAGACATGTATCATCGTCGTGGAAGTCATGAATAAACTTACAGGTATTCTTGTAGATACTGTCTCAGAAGTACTTGACGTCAGAGGTCAGGATTTGGAACCCGCACCCCATCTTGGAGATGGCATCAATACGGAAATATTTCTGGGTATGGCAAAGATAAAGAACAAGGTAAAAATACTCCTCGATATTGATAAAATTTTAGGCACGGAAGAGATCAATATGGTTGAGAGTTTAATGAGTATAGGTTAATTTTATTTTTTCATAAACACGGGTGATTTAAGGGTTTGAAGATATTGAGGCTTGGCATCTGTCACGCGAATTAATCGGAAAAAAGTATATCTCTGACGAAGATGCTGGAGTTTGCCAGAGGCTATGGACTTAAGCGGCAGGCACCAGAAGCATCCGGATCGTCGACGCATAATATTGCTGAAAGTTTTGATTTTGATACAAATGTCGAGTTCGTCCGGTTCTTACGAGACGCTAAACGCCTTTACACGGAAGTTCAGAGCAAGCTGGAAGAATCCGTGCGGCTGTCCATGGGTTTATCAAATATCTTAAGAATTACGAAAAAAGCAAAATAACCCACCCTGAACCTGATAACCTGAGTGATTAGTTTTGCAATACTATTTAAGAAAAAAGGGAGAAAAATATGATTGGTAAAATGAATATGATGACAAGACTCATTGTCACGATTGTCACAGTCATTGTGGTTGCAATGAGTATTCTGACGTATATCAATACGAAAAGGCAAAAGGCACAGATGTTGGCTGAGGTGCGTACCCAGGCACGAATGGCAGCAGACCAACTTATTTCTGCGAGAGCAGTAATCGCAGAGAAGCAAAAGGCAATTAATACCGACTCAAAAGGTAACTTTGAATTCAAGGGCGTGATCCCGGCAGTTGTTGGGCGTGAGATTGCCGAACATTTCAGCCAAACGACCATTTTCAAGATGAAGCAGACGAGCATTAAGTACAGGAACCAGTCAAATAAGCCTGATTCATGGGAGGTGCATCAGTTAGAAAGGTTTGAGAGAGAGCCAGGCTTAGCAGATACCTCAGAAATAACAAAATTAGAGAACGGCTCGACGGTCTTTCGGTTGATGGTCCCTTTGAAGATCGAGGAGGCATGCTTGAAGTGTCATGGAGACCCGGCAACAAGTCCGACCAAGGATGGCAAAGACATCACGGGCAGGCAAATGGAGAATTACAAACTGGGGGATATTCGTGGCGGAATAAGCGTAACTGCGCCGATGTCAGCCGTAAATGCGACAATTGCCTCGAATAGAAATTTCAACATCATAGGAAATGGAATTTACGTGCTTCTGGTAGGTACCATAGTCTTTTTCCTCACTCGAAATATCATCACCTTACTGAAACGACTGGTTTTTAACTTAAGAAATGGCGCAGAAGAAGTTGCTTCGGCAGCAAACCAGATTTCTTCTTCCAGCCAGTCCCTTGCTGACGGGGCGTCGCAGCAGGCATCTTCCGTTGAAGAGACCTCTGCTTCGATTGAGGAAATGGCCTCGATGATAACGAAGAACTCCGATAATGCAAAGGAAGCAAATCAACTTGCAATTATGACAAAAACATCGGCTGAAAGTGGCAATGTAGCCATGGATACGCTGCAGACAACGATGCGGGACCTCAATTCAGGCAATGACAAGGTCCTTTCGATAATTAAATCGATTGATGAAATCGCATTTCAAACGAACCTTTTAGCCCTCAATGCCGCTGTTGAAGCAGCAAGGGCGGGAGAGCACGGAAAAGGATTTGCCGTTGTTGCAGAGGAGGTGCGCAACCTAGCACAAAGGTGTTCCGTTGCGTCTAAGGAAACTGCGGACTTAATCAACTCGAGGGTAGTAAGCACTGAGAATGCCGCAAAGATTGCCGACAAATTTGCAGCCAATCTTAATGAAATCGTAACCGAGGCAAAGAAGGTAACAGACTTAGCGGGTGAAATTGCCGCTGCCTCGCAGGAACAATCTGATGGTATCAGTCAAATATCCAAGGCAGTTACGTCAGTAGACACGGTTACTCAGCAAAATGCGGCAAACGCGGAAGAGTTAGCGTCATCCAGCGAAGAATTGTCTGCACAGGCAGAAAATCTGAAAGTCATTATACAGGAACTGGTCATGGAGATCGGGAATATTGATAATGATTCGAAGACTTCCAAAAAGTCACAATCTCATACGTATTTCGAAAAGAAATTTCATCATTCCCTGAAAAATGATCCTGGTAATAAAAGCAAACAGATGATGCAAGCAAAAAAAGCCAATAATTCTCCAAGGCCTGGTAGTAAGACAAATGGGAATAGCTTTAAAAAAACCGTGATCGCACGAAACAGGATATCAGATGAATTAATGCCTCTCAGTGATGATTTCAAGGATTTTTAGCGCCATGAGATTGTTGTTCAATGGGTGCAAATCAGTACATTTTGTACCCATTGAACGGCAGGAAATTGCCGTGATAAATAGATGAAATGAATACCGCGTTGAGGAATTGAATTACTGCGCAGGAATTTCTGCTGTTTTGAAGGGAAGACTTGGAGGGGAGTGTTACTAACATGAATGATGTTCAGACTGCAATTACCGTTGGCGTTGGCGATCTGAAGATTACGCAAGCGCCTAATGAGTTAAAAACATTACTGGGCTCCTGCATTGGAGTTGTATTACACGACCCTATCAACAAAATTGGTGGGCTATTACACGTAATGTTACCAAAAAATAATAGTAATGATTTAAAGATTACCAAGTACGCTGATACAGGGCTCCCCTTTTTTATTTATCAGATGGTCACCCATGCAGGCGCATCCAGAGGGGCTCTTTATGCCAAAATATTTGGTGGCGCAAAGATGTTCGAGACCAATGGCCTGTTTAATATAGGTGAATCAAACGAAATAGAGGTACGACGAATATTGAAAGAAGAAGGAATCAGGGTAGTATCGGCGAAAACCGGTGGTACGAAAGGATACAATATTTTGTGCGATACAGAGACGGGTGAGGTAACGTGCCGTATCTTTGGTGAAGCAATCGTAATTTATTAATATCATTATAATGCCTGCAAAGCACCAAAATACAAGCACCAAATCACAAATAAATTCCAATAAACAAAATCCAATGTTCAAACAATATGATTTAGAAGAAAGAACATTCTGTTTTGCCAAGAATGTTACCCTTTATGTGAGGCAATTACCAAAAAATGTTTCAACCTTGGAACATGGTAAGCAAGTAATACGTGCTTCTGGTTCTGTAGGAGCTAATTATATTGAAGCCAACGAAGCCCTAAGTAAAAAAGACTTGTAACACTTTAGTTTTTTGAAAAATTACCATAATAACGATGTTGCCGCACGGTGTAAGGGCGAAGCATTTGCCATAAATTGGTATAAATGTATTCATACCCCAAGCTGGCAAATGCTTCGCCCCTACTTTTTCAAAAAACTAAAGTGTTACAAAGACTTTATCATGAGGATAAAGGTATGCCGTAAAGAGGCAAAAGAATCTGCTTATTGGATAAGATTAGTAGTCTAAACAAATGATGAGCAATATAAACGAGAAGGAGAAAAGCTTATAAATGAGGCAACTGAGCTAAAGAAGATTTTTTTCACTATTATTTTAAAATCAACGTAGTTTTACTTTTTAGATATTGTAATTTATTTGAAATTTGGTCTTTGCGATTTGGTCTTTTAGATTATAAGCTTTTGTGTTCTTTGTAACTTTGTGGTTACTAACCTTAATAAAATAAAAGAGGTAAAAATGAATATTACTCAAGAACGTATGAAGGTAATTGAAATTATGTCGCGGCTGAGTATCGATAGGGCTTCCAGGGCTCTATCCAAGACACTAAGAACCGGCGCCATGATTTCACTTTCAAATGTATACATAGCCGATTTAAGCGAAACGACTGAAAGAATGAATAATGATCTCCGGGAAATGACGGGCGTTATGGTTGATTTTAAAGGGAATATTGGCTGTAAGCTTTTGTTCATGCTGCCGGTGAACGGTTCATTCATTCTCACAGACCTCTTTCTCAGGCAACCAACCGGCACGACGAAAGAATATAATGAATTTACTGAAGGCGTAATTCAGGAATTGGGAAACATTCTTGCGAGTCATATCAGCAATGTGCTGGTATCTGATTTTGACGCTACCTTGGTACCAGAACCACCACATGTGCATAATGATTATGCCGGAGTTATGTTTGCAAATCTGGTCATGGAACAAGGCATGAATGATGATAAGCTGTTGCTGATGGAGACAAAATTCGAAATTTGTAAAAATGAGATCGAGTGTTACCTTTTTTTAGTCCCGGAGGCGACGTCGTTTGTGAAGCTATTGGATAATATAGGAGTAAAAGTATGAAAAAAATTTTGGTAGTAGACGACTCTAAAGTCATAAGGATGGTAATCAAGCGGCTTTTGACACAACATGGGTATCAGATTGCAGGGGAGGCTGAAAATGGAAGGGCGGCATTTGAAAAATACAAAGACTTAAGACCAGACGCCGTAACTATGGATATTATCATGCCAGAAGTTGACGGCATTCAAGGGTTGAAAGACATCCTATCCTTTGATAAACAAGCAAAAGTAATCATGATTTCCGCCATAGACCAGAAAGAATCATTGCTGGAAGCCATTCGGCAAGGAGCGGCAGATTACGTGGTTAAACCATTTGAGGATGATCGGATGGTGGCGGCAATGAAGAATATATTTGACGAAAACCAAAAGGATGCGGGAGGCAGTAGGCAGTAGACAGTAGACGACGGTCTCTTAACAAGAATATTTTAACACTTTATAACAAATAATATCTGAGGAAAACAGGAAGGCAAGAAAGTGGGACTTGAATTTGAAAAATTGACAGATGATATCATTGCAGCATCCATTGAAGTTCATAAAACCCTTGGACCAGGTTTTCTTGAATCTGTTTATGAAAATGCACTTTCACGAGAATTCGAAACTCGTGACATTCCTTATAAACGACAATGGGAAATATCTATATTCTACCATGGAAATGAAGTAGGCAAGCACAGACTGTATATGTTTGTTTTTGATAAATTTGTAGTTGAATTAAAGGCAATAAAGGAAGTTACAAATGAGCATTTTGCAATTGTTCGTTCCTATTTAAAAGCAGTAAGACAAAGACACGGTTTGATCCTAAACTTTGCAAAACCAATTTTGGAAATAAAAAGAGTTATTTTTACAGAATAATATTCCTGATCTTCCTGCTTTCCTTAGATGTTATTTAAATTTTTAAGATGAATACCTATGGACATCGATATTAACGATAAAGAATTTGGTCTTTTTCAGCGGCTAATCTACAATAAAAGCGGAATAAATCTTACCCCTGCAAAAAAAGAGCTATTGAAATCGCGATTAATAAAACGTTTACGGGAGCGTTCATTAACTTCATTTAAAGAATACTATCAATACGTTACGGAAGAAGATACAACGGGCGAAGAACTGGTCAGTATGCTGGATTGTATTTCCACAAACCTCACAGAATTTTTTAGGGAATCGGCTCATTTTGATTTCCTGTCAGAAAATGTGCTTCCTGTCTTACTGGAGAACAAAAGAAAAAACCGTGAGAAAAAGATCAGGATATGGTGCGCAGGGTGCTCAACCGGCGAAGAGCCATATAGTATTTCTATGATACTGTCAGAACGTATAGAACAGCTTTCGAAATGGGATATAAAGATATTAGCTACCGATTTGTCAACCAGGGTATTAAAAAAAGCCACGCAAGGAATATATGCAAAAGAACGGTTGAGGGATATTCCTCTTCAAATGCTCAACACTTATTTCAAAAAGGAATCTCATAATCTCAAAGACTGTTATCAAATAAATGATTTCCTGAAAGGATTGATTGCCTTTAGAAGGCTCAATCTGACCGATGAAATCTTTCCCTTCAAAGGGCAATTTGATTTTATATTTTGCAGAAATGTGATGATCTATTTTGACAAACAAACGCAGAGTGAATTGGTGTCAAAATTTTATAAACATCTTGCCCCAGAAGGATATCTTTTCATAGGACATTCTGAAAGCCTTGCCGGCACTGAAACCAGGTTCCGGTATGTACGGCCCACAGTTTATCAAAAGTAACCCTAGGCGTATTGGATAATGGGAAACCACAAAGACACAAAGGGCACAAAGAAAATTAAAGAATAGAGATTGACTTCTTCGTGTCCTTTGTGACTTTGTGGTTCTAACGCAATTTCAAATAAGAGACGTTGTTAAGGAGCCCTGGCATGGTAAAGAAAATAAAGGTGTTAATTGTGGATGATTCAGCGGTAGTTCGAAAAATATTATCCGCAGGCCTGAGCAAGGATCACGAGATTGAAGTTATTGGAACAGCGGCAGATCCGTTTATTGCCCGGGATAAAATTGTAAATTTAAGGCCCCATGTAGTCACGCTGGATGTCGAAATGCCCAGGATGGATGGCATCTCCTTTCTGCAAAGATTAATGACCTATTATCCATTACCCGTCATTATGGTCAGTTCCTTGACGCAGGCTGGTTGTGAGACCACATTAAAGGCACTGGAAATAGGGGCATTGGATTTTGTTGCAAAACCATCACTGGACATATCACATACGCTTGATGAAATAATAACCGAACTGACGGAAAAGATAAAAGAATCCGCACATGTTAAAGTGAAAAAAAAAGAATATTTCAAGGATGCTGGCAATAAGAAGACCAATACCCTGTCACCCAAAACAAATCACGCATTGATAAACAGCACACACAAGATTGTTGCAATAGGGGCATCGACAGGAGGAACGGAGGCGCTCAAGGAGGTGTTGATCCATATGCCATCAAACGCACCGGGAATATTGATTGTGCAGCATATGCCACAGTTGTTCACAAAATCCTTTGCTGACCGATTGAATTCTCTTTGTTCTATCGAAGTGAGAGAGGCGAAGAACGGAGATAGTATTATTCCTGGCCTGGCGCTGATTGCACCGGGAAACTATCACATGGAGTTACGAAGAAATGGCGCCCGATATCACGTAATAACAAACCAGGCCCCCCCGGTTCGTCGCCATAGACCATCTGTCGAAGTGCTATTTGAATCTGTTGCAAAATATGCTGGTTCAAATGCCGTTGGCGTGATCATGACAGGCATGGGCGATGACGGCGCAAATGGCCTTTTGAAAATGAAAGAGGCAGGCGCTAAAACGATAGCCCAGGATGAAGATAGCTGCGTGGTATTTGGTATGCCCAAGGAAGCAATCAAATTAGGCGCGGTTGATACGGTCGTTCCATTGAACAAAATTACCCCTTCCGTTTTATCATCGTTAGAAATGAAAACACCACAATCTCTCCTCCGGTAGAAGGATTGATGGTGTATGATACAATGAGCGTTTATCACATCGTATAAATTTCATATAACATGAACTATTTTGGTTTGTACCCTAGATTCGATCCGCAATTGTGTGTAAAAGTTGTTTTGCCAACTTGGGCTCAGTCAGAAAATGTACGTGACTATAAGAACCAAGTACGCGGTTAGCAATTAGACCGTCTTGTTTTGGCGTATTGTCACCATGTTTAGACAGCTCATACGCATATTGTGCCCCGACAGGCACGTGTAAAGACGACCAATGAAATTCGTGTGCCTTGAATGTGTCACCTTTCATACACAGAATCGTATCATGAATTGCCTTTACCAGTACGTAACCTAATCCCTGCCGTTTATTTTCCATCTTGGTAGTACCCTTCAGTATTCCGCACATCTCATGGCTATTATTTTTAAAATCAGTGAGTTTTTCAAGCAAATACATCATTCCACCGCATTCTCCATACATGACGACACCATTCCTGTGCGCTTTTCGAATAGACTCCTTCATGGTGGTATTTGATGCGAGCATGGAGGCGTATAATTCAGGGAAACCGCCGCCGATATACAGGCCATCAATGTCCGCTGGTAAGTATTTATCATAGATAGGACTAAAATACGTCAGCTCAGCCCCGAGCAACTCCAGGAGATCGAGATTATCCTGATAATAAAAATTGAATGCCTCATCCATGGCAACGGCGATCCGGCAGGGAACTTGTTCATTAACACCGCAAAATGCGGTCTTCTCAAAGGACGGAAGATTTTTTGAGGATAATGCAATATCGACAAGTTTTCCTATATCCACGGTGGCAGATAACAGCTTACCAATCTTTTGATATGCAGATTTTGAAAACTCCTGCTCAACGGATGGCACCAAACCAAGATGGCGCTCCGGCAATATTATTTCCTCATGAAAAGGGACATACCCCAGTACCGGAATCTCGCAATAGTTTTCAATAGAGTTTTTAAGAGAAGTATAGTGTCGCCCACTCCTCACTCTGTTCAGGATTACCCCCTGTATTTTCACCTCTCTATCAAAGTGCTTGTATCCCAATACAATCGCACCTGCACTGCGCGACAATCCTTTTGCATCCACGACCAATACTACAGGAGTATTCAATACTTTTGCAAGATGCGCTGTACTCCCCGACTCTGTCCCGTCCAAACAACCGTCATACAACCCCATCACACCTTCAATTACTGCCATATTCGAGCCCGTAAAAGCGTGTTCGAACAATTCCAGGCACACATCTCTGCTCATAAGCCAGGTATCCAGATTCCGAGAGGGTCTTTCCGTAATGGCCGTATGATGTGAAGGGTCAATATAATCCGGTCCGGCTTTAAAGCCTTGAACTACGTAACCTTTGTCTTTCAGCACGGACATCAAACCCAGGGTAATCGTTGTCTTACCAACACCGCTGTGTGTACCGGCGATCAATATTCTTGGATAATAATTGGAACTTTCTGTTATGAGAGTCACTGATGAACAACAAGTATAATCAAAGGTTTTTGGCAACAAATGATAATTATTCTTTCCCGGTATAAGCATCCGGATTGGTAAGATACTTTGTCCTGCAATGATCAGAACAAAAGTAATAGATTTTATCCTGATACACGCAGGTAACAAATCTTCTTAATTCATCGATTTTCATATGACATACAAAATCGATCGTGCCCTCCGGAGGCGTAACATTTCTGAGATATTTGAATGGCTCCTTATCAAAGTCCACTTTGCATTCTTGACTACAAAAATAATATGCCACTCCTTCGTAACTGGATTTTGGAGTATTTTCGCCAACCGTAATATGAACACATCCCATATCAGAAAAATATGCACAGACCGGATCAATGACCTTTGGTTGTTCTTTTTGAGATAAAGTCGTTGTATTTGCGCATCCGGTAATTATGCATATAAAACCTGGTATCAGAAAATATTTTGCTATCACAGGAAGCTCCTTTCTCATAATTTTTATTGCTCAATATCCGCAGAAAACCTTCTTTTACCACGGGAAATTCTTAAAAACCATAGCTAACGCCAACAACCGCTTTGAAATCAGTTTCCTGCTGCTCACCATTGAGGTTTTGAAAAACTGGAAAAAATACTGACGCACCTATCCCCAGATGGGAAGTAACTCCTACGCGGACTCCCGGCGAAAGGAAAACCGTAGTTCCTCCACTGTCTTTTATGTCCTCCCCGTCTTCCTCATCCCGAAGAAGATATCTTACATTAATTTCTCCAACAGGAGCAAAATTTGGGTATTTATTTCTTTGGATCACCTGATACGCGGTCGCAAGATTCCAATCCATACGATCGCCTATTTCAAAGTCTCTTGCCCCCTCGGTACGAAAAGTATAGTGGACGTTTGTGTCTAATGTCCATTTTTCTGTAAACCAGCGTGAATAGGCTAAGCCCGTTGCAAAATCATAGGAACCGCTCCCCGGCTGTTCCACCGCTTCTAATTTTTCTCCATGGTTGTTCTCCTTGTCATCAACACCGGTAGGAAATTTAACGCCTGCCAAAAAAGCATAATGCCCTTGAGGCCCGCGCCAGAAACGGTACTTACCTGAAAGCCATAAATCAGTGATTCCATCGGGATTCGCCTGAAATACCTCAACTTCATCGTCTTCGAGTTCAGACTCGCGAAAGTTGATCGCTTCAAACCAACCAAAGCTAAGACCAAGCGTCAGATCATCGGTAATACCATACCCCATATCAACGGTATGGATGAAAGTTCTATCTATGGCGTCAAAAGAACCGGCTTTTTCAGCTTTTCTAAGAAGTTTTGAATCGGAAATGGACTCGAATTCAGTTAATTCCGTTCTTAACCCCAATGAAAATGTTCCACTTTTTAAAGTAATCGCCGGGATGGTAGTAGCCCCCCCGCCTGTTCCAGGGCCATGATTCGCATCAACATTCGTTCCGCAGAGGAGTAAAAGGAGTACGAATAATGAACACACATACTTAAATCTACGATTTATAATCCCCATGCTATAACTCCCAAAATAGTTCATCACTGCATGACGGCAATCATTCCTTTTGATTTATGAAAATCAAAACGAGAACACCCGCTTGCAGAGAATTTTAGAAAGACACCGTTGCTGGTTTGAATACATATCAAAATTTATAAAGGAAACGACCTTCTTTAGGAGAAACATCGAGGCGGTTTTCTTAGAGAGGATACAAGCGGGTCAGGAAGGGTAATTGAGATGTCATTAAAGAGAAAACACAGAAATAATCTCTTTGTTAGTTGAATTTGGTTCTCCACTCCTCTCTTACCCGTGATTATTTCATTCCCTTCAACTTCTCACTTTCTTGCTTCATTGCATGGTTTAAATTTTCTTGCCATTTAATCCCATAATGCCTTTCAAGCCAACTTTCAATATGCCCCTGCCAGAGATGATATGCCTGTTTTATACTTTCGATCTTTGGATGAACTTTGGAAGTATACAAAACACACGCTGACTTTGGCGCTTCTAAAAGAAAATATTCTGCAGGTTTTTCATCCCAGATAGCGCTAATCTTACCGACATTTTCACAGAGATTTAGCTTTTTTCGTATCTCTTCTACAGTAAAACCGGGGGCAATTTTTTTTAAAAATTTTTGATCGTCCCTGATAGCAAAATATAGCCGAAAGATATGTTTGTGTTTCAGGGTAATGTAGTCCTCCGGCGCAAGGTATTCGTTGTAGATGCAAGGAGCAGGGATATCATGCATAAAGCTGTCTGGCTTATCAGGAAATTCATTGCAGGTATAGGGACGATACTTCTTACCAAAGATTCCGCATCGCAACAATGCACCGATAGAATGCCCTGTTGGCGTAATCAATCCCCTTAAATAAAATTCCAGACATTTGCAAGGGTTGAACACGATATCCTTCGACTGAAGGGCCGTATAAAGCAGTTTGATACCATAAGATGCGTTCCTTCGTTTTAAAAATACCTTTGTGACACCCAAATGATTTTGATTCCTGGGGATGCTCGTAAAACAGCATATTCCATCAGCGCAGACGTCGTTAACAAAACCAATATTCTTACCGCAACCAGAGCTACCGGGATCAGTTCTCATAATGATAATCCATACCAGACATTGACATTCCTGCTTTTTATACATTCTATTTTATAAACAAGACCGAAGACAATACAAAGTAACGAGGCGATTATACCCGTTATAAATAAAAAATCCAGAGATGATATCCTGAAATCTTTGTTACTGCTCATTTCTCCTGGGAATCCCTGAAGGACTGCCATCTCATGCCTTTCATCAGGCTGCCCAAGTGCCTTGCTCATTAATATTCCGGCCATAAATCCGATAACGCGAAGCGGTTGCCTGCAGCGGGCACCAACAAATCGCAGATATTTATCCTGCAACAGATGTCTTGTCTTGTATAAAAACAGAAAGAGACAACAATACACAAAATACAAAAGTCTGATCAGAAGACGTGGGAAATGAAGTAATTCTAATCCCTTTAAAAAATCTGACAAGGTTGTAGTTAAGGAGATAATAATAAGGAGAAGAGAAGACAGGCTTGACTTCACTGCGATGGAGAGAAATGTCCAGACACCTTTATCCGTAATTTCTACTTTCCAATAACCTATGTGCATGGACAAACAGACGAACCCTGTCTTTATAAAGGGGACGATCATTGCAATGACAACTACCCATGGAATCAAAAGGGAAATTCTTTTTAATATCTGTCCTGGTGTAATCCTGGCGAGAAACACGATTGCTAATAGTATCAGGAAATAGAGCCCAAAATCCCTGAAACGGGTGATGGGGGTCAGGATTATGCAACAGAACATTGCCAGAAATGATATGATCTTCGACCGTGGGTCGAGTTTTTCTAACATACCAGCCATTTTAAGCACAGAACAACCCCAATTCCACTGATTAAAAACAATACAGCCGTAATATAAAGAATCTTTACGGCGTGATCAATCGAATTTACAGTTAAATGATTGTGTGCATCTCCAATCAATGGTTTGTCAACAACCTCACCCTGGTAAGTGCTTGGCCCCCCTAACTGGACTCCCAACGCCCCAGCCATTGCGGCCTCCGGAATACCACTATTGGGGCTTTCATGCTTACGCCCATCACGGAAAGCTATCCGTAAAGACCTTATAAATCCGTAACCGCAGAGAAATGAGGCGGCAGGAATTAATACCGCACTCATCCTTGCAGGGATATAATTGGCTGCATCATCAAAACGTGCCGACGCCCAACCAAACCGGATATATTTTTCGTTCTTATACCCAACCATAGAATCCAGGGTATTTATCGCCCGATAGGCCATGGCACCAGCAGGCCCCCACAGGAAAGAATAAAACAATGGCGACACAACACCATCAACGCTACTCTCTGCAATGGTTTCCACGCATGCCCGTACGATTTGTTCCTCAGTAAGATGTGCCGTATCCCTCCCGACAATCATCGACAACGTTTGTCTGGCCATTATTACATCATTTTTCCTGAGACAACCCATAATCTTTCTTGCCTCACCAGCCAGGCTTTTTACGGAAATTGCGAAATAAATACAAATAGCGCCGATTACCGTTTCACAGGGATAACGGCATTGTTTGGCAAGAAGTAGTATGGCAAAAATTGCCAGATACGTTCCCATCACAACGACGACGGCTAACAATATTCCGCTGATACGGTCAGGGAGGATACATTTTCGTAATACGAATTCCGCCCGTTCTATAAATCTTCCTATGAGTCGAACCGGATGATATGACCATTGAGGGTCACCAATGGCCAAGTCTATGAGAAAGGCCACTGCCACTTGGACGAGATCAGCATACAAGGGAGCAATCATGATACAGAAATAAAACCGGTAAACACAAAAAAAGAGCCAGAAACCAGAATTCATCAATCGAAATGAAAGACCACTTTGATACCGTAAGCGGTCTTCAATTCTGAATCAAGAACTCTGGCAACTGGCCCCTTTCGAAACAGGTACGCAACGTTTAGTTATTCATTCTCAGACGAGTGCTTCACCGAAAAGATATCACGATTTTAAAACTATTCCTTCACTTCATAATCTGCATCGATTATTTCACCCTCTCCACCCTCCCCTTTTTTCCCTTTGCTTTTCTTGTCTTCATCCCCCGGTGGAGGCGGTGGCTGCTGCTCTCCTTGTTTGGCAGATTGCTCATATACTTTTGAACTGATTTCATGCAAGGCGCTGGTTAAGGCATCCATTTTTTGCTGAATATCTTTTTCATCATCCGCTTTAACCGATTCTCTTAACTCCTTAATTGCAGACTCAATCTTCTGCTTCTGAGAGTCGTCGATCTTGCTGGCTACGTCTTTAAGGGTTTTTTCTGCACTGTAAGCCAGAGTATCTGCCTTGTTTTTTGTCTCAGCCCTTTCTTTTGCCTGTTTGTCCTGGTCTGCGTATTCCTGTGACTGCTTAACCATCCGGTCGATATCGTCCTTATTTAATTTGGTCGACGCCGTGATGGTAATCTTTTGCTCGTTTCCTGTACCCAAGTCCTTTGCATGGACATTAATGATGCCATTGGCATCAATATCGAATGATACCTCAACCTGAGGAACGCCCCTTGGTGCAGGTGGGATACCGGACAAATGAAATCTTCCCAGGGTTACATTGTCTCTGGCCATTGACCTTTCACCCTGAAGGACGTGCACTTCAACGCTGGTCTGATTATCTTCCGCCGTTGTAAAGACCTGGCTTTTCTTCGTTGGGATCGTAGTATTTCTTTCAATTAAATGGGTAAACACACCGCCAAGGGTTTCTATGCCGAGCGATAGTGGTGTCACATCCAGAAGCACAAGATCTTTGACCTCTCCCGACAAAACGCCGGCCTGGATTGCGGCGCCCATGGCAACGCACTCCATCGGATCAATGCCCCGTTCGATCTTTTTTCCAACATAATCTTCCACAAATTTTTGAACGATAGGCATCCTTGTTGGTCCACCCACCAGAATAATCTTGTGAATGTCATTCGGCGTCAATTTGGCATCTTTTAGCGCCTGTTCAACCGACTGACCGCATCGATTCACAATCGGTGAAACCAATTGTTCCAGTTTTGCCCGGGTTATTGCATGGGTGAAGTGTTTTGGTCCCGATGCATCAGCCGTAAGGAAGGGCAGGTTGATATCCGTGGTTAACGTTGTGGAAAGTTCGATCTTGGCCTTTTCTCCGGCCTCCCGTAATCGCTGCATAGCCATCTTGTCGTTTTTGAGATCGATTCCATATTCTTTCTTGAACTCAGACACCAGGTAGTCCACAATGGTGTTATCCATATCGGTGCCACCCAATTGGGTATCGCCGCTCGTTGAGACCACCTCAAAAACACCCTGACCAAAGTCCATTATGGTACAATCCAAAGTACCACCGCCCAAATCGAACACCAGAATTTTTTGAGATTCTTCAACCTTGTCCAACCCATAGGCAAGTGATGCCGCGGTAGGCTCGTTAATAATACGGACAACATCTAATCCGGCAATCGTCCCAGCATCTTTCGTGGCTTGCCTTTGGTTATCGTTGAAATAAGCCGGAACCGTGATTACGGCCTTTTCAACCCGTTCACCAAGAAAAGCCTCCGCGTCCTGCTTTATCTTTTGCAGAATAAATGCTGAGATTTGCTGTGGAGTAAAGGTTTTGCCCCGAATGGTGACTTTGTAATCGGTGCCCATCTTTCTCTTAATTGCATAAATAGTGCCTTCCGGGTTGCTGACAGCCTGTCTTCTTGCGGGTTCACCCACCAGTTTTTCTCCGTCTTTGGTGAAAGCGACATACGAAGGAAATGCCTTTCCACCAACGGTTGCGCCTTCTGCACTGGGAATAATCGTAGGCTTGCCACCAATCAAAACAGCAGCAGCAGAGTTACTTGTCCCTAAGTCTATACCAATTATCTTTGCCATTTCTTAACCTCCTTTTTCCTCTTCTGGCTTTTCTGGTTCCTGAGTAGTTTCCGATATTTTTGATTTCTGAGATACAACCACTTTTGCGGCTCTTAACACTAAATTATTTAATAGATAACCTCGTTGAATCTCCTCCAATACAGTATCTTCAGGCACATCATTATTAACCTTTTGCATCATGACCTCATGCTTATAGACGTCTAAGTGCAAACCCACAGAAGGTATTGGTTCCAGGCCTTCCGACTTCAAGATACGTGAAAACTCCTTGTAAATCATTTTAACCCCTTCAAGAAGATCATTTTCTTTTGTATCCGTCGTTGTGCAGACTGCTTTTCCCAAGCACTCGTAAATATCCAGGAGTTTTTTAATGAGTGACTCAGCAGCAGTACGCTCAATTGTTTGACGTTCTTTTGCAGCCCATTTTTTATAGTTTTCAAAATCTGCTGCCAGGCGTCGCATCGATTCCTGAAGTTCGCTAATTCTCTTCTTATTTACCTCGAGTTCCTGTTTCAGTGATTGAATTATTATTTGCTGTTCTGCAAACAATACCTCAGAAGGTTGCACAACTTCCATTTTTTCGGATGGATTAGCATCCTTTTCTGTTCCATTCGACATGGTAATCTTACCCTAAATAATCTTCCCAAAATACAACTTTTGCAGACTTATTTCGCAAATATGGTTATTATAATACCATAATTAAAATCTCTGTCAACGAGTTGCTGACGGAATCAGCTACATCCCGCCTTCTCTTAAAATTTTTGCAAGCATCGCTACCTGCCGAAGAGGAATGCTGGTCTCATGCAACCCTTTTATGGTTGCTTCAATGTCATAGTGAACCCGTTTTATCTCAGCATGTCCATCCTCCCATACTGCATACGACGCCATAGGAATGCCATCACGCGGCTGACCTACACTTCCAGGATTTACCACCGTAACGCCCCTGATCATACGAACCATGGGCAAGTGGGTGTGTCCCAGAAAGACGACGTCGGCAGAAACATTCGTTAGTTCTGAATCCCATTGCTCGTCGGAGACATCTGGCCTGAGATATTTATAAAGGTCACCGCCGGGTGACCCATGTGATAATAAAAATTTTTTCCCATCGTTTTCTAAAAGTGCCGATACGGGTAAATTACCAAGATATTCTTTTTCTTCTGCATTTAAAACAGCCCTCGAAAACACCTTCCCGGCATTACTAAGTTCCTGATATTTCACGGAACACCCGCACTCTGCATTCCTGCCAATAGCGTTATCGTGATTTCCCCGAACTACCGTGTTGGTTAATCCTCTGATCCTCTCCATACAGAGACGAGGATAAGGTCCGTAATTCACTATGTCACCAAGACAAAAAACCATGTCGGCGCGTTCTGAGACCGCGTCTAATGCCGCCAAATTGCCATGAACGTCTGAAATGACCAGGATCTTCATGTACACGGTATCATTTGACTACTCAGTATAAATAGTTCGTAAAACTATGTATTATACTGATATAATATTGCTAATCAAGCACTATCTGATACCTTTAAATAACCCTGCGCGTTTTGGTAGTCAGCCCGTACCCGCGTGCTATAAATCGGAGGAGAAAAATTTATTATGAGGATTGTTGAAAACCTTGTGACGTTTCGTTTAAGACTTAAAAATTCCCCTGGTACCCTTGGAAAGGCCCTTACGACCATCGGCAAGTCGGGTGGAAGTATGGGTAACATTCAAATTATTAAGGCCGACAAGGATTTTAAAATCAGGGATCTGGCAGTGTATGTTAGCACCGACGAACAAGTCAAAGAAATTGTGAACACGCTTTCTGCCCTTGGAAAAGACCATGTTGAGGTCATTTCTGTTAAGGACAAGGTCTTTGAACTCCATGAAAAGGGAAAGATTTCCATAAGTAACCGCATTGGCATTACGACATTTGAAGACCTTTCACGGGTTTATACCCCTGGTGTAGCCAAAGTATGCAAGGCGATCCAGAAGCGTCCGGAACTGGCAAGGGAATATACGATCATCAAAAATACCGTCGCCGTTGTCACCGACGGCACGGCAATCCTGGGATTAGGTGATATTGGCCCGGTAGCCGGAATGCCTGTTATGGAAGGCAAAGCCATGCTGTTCAAGGCATTTGGCAATATTGATGCGTTTCCCATTTTACTGAATACCAGGGACACTGATGAAATCGTTAAAACGATGGTAAACATTTCCTCTACTTTTGGCGGCATAAATCTCGAGGATATCTCTGCTCCCCGATGCTTTGAGATTGAAAGACGATTGAAGGAAATCTTACCGGTTCCCGTTTTCCATGATGACCAGCACGGCACTGCAGTGGTCTGTCTTGCCGGTCTCCTTAACGCCTTGAAAGTAGTAAACAAAACAATAGAAAACATTTCTGCAGTTATCAGTGGTGCAGGCGCCGCAGGAATATCGATTGCTCACATGCTTATACATGCAGGAGCAAAGGACATTGTGGTTTGCGATACTTCCGGTATCATTTACAAAGGGAGAACAACTAATATGAATTTGGAGAAAGAGGCGCTTGCGCAGATCACGAATCAAAAAAACGAAAGAGGGACGATTGCAGATGCGATGGTGGGAAAAGATGTTTTCATTGGCGTCTCTGGTCCCAATTCTATTACAAGAGACATGGTAAAGACCATGCAAAAAGACTCCATTGTATTCGCCATGGCAAATCCCAATCCGGAAATCGAGCCGGATTTAATCGAGGATATTGCAAGGATAGTTGCCACCGGACGATCAGATTATCATAATCAAATCAATAATGTGCTTTGTTTTCCCGGTCTTTTTCGTGGTGCATTAGATAGCGGGGCAACGACGATCAATGATACCATGAACATGGCTGCAGCTTATGCTATCGCGCACGCTATTGAGGAGGAGCATCTCTCTGAGGATTACATTATACCAAGCGTATTCAATGAAAAAGTGCATAAAAACGTGGCTAGGGCGGTAGCGGATGCAGCTATGAAAACCGGTGTTGCCAGACGAAACATCTTTTCATGAATACCCAGCGAAACACGCCTTACCGGATACCTTCTATTTCCGTGTCAATGCCCTTGGAACTGCAATCGATTTCGATAGGAGAAATCTTGTTTTTCATATTGTCAGTCAGGAGTCTTATTTTGGGCTTTAATAGCTGGTGGGTATTTAACGAAGATACTACTCCGGTAAAATTCATATACTTGCCATTCTTAATTCTTATTTCACAACCTACCGGATATTTAGGTACGACACTTAAAAAGCAGTCAACCAATTCTTTGTTGAATTGCGATCCTGCCCCGTTTTTTATCATTTCATACACCACGTCAGGCGGCAATCCCGGACGATATGGCCTGTCTGAACTACAGGCATCATAAACATCTGCAAGCGCTGCAATCTCCGCAATCATAATCATTTTCTCTTGCTCAGTGAAAGTGACACCTTTGTCGTCGAGCTTGTTCGTACCTTTCAGTCCGCGCGGATACCCCTTGCCATCCTGTCTTTCATGGTGCTGGTAAGGAATATGAGCTGAGACTATCCCAATATTGTGAATATCTTTCAGTAATTCATATCCATAGGTGGGATGTTGTTTCACAGCACTAAATTCTTCTGCCGTTAATTTCCCGGCCTTGTTAATTATTTTTTCATCGATAAAGATCTTTCCGATATCGTGCAGAAACTCGCCAATCGCAATCTGTACTAATTTTTCCCTGACAAGGTGGAGTTTTTTCCCAATAATTAAGGATATTACTGCCGTATCAATTGAATGCTCATAGGTGTAGTTATCAATGCTTCTTATCGAATTCAGCCCGGACAAAATATCCTGATTCATAATTTCATCAATGAAATAGTTTATATCATTACACAGTTGTTTAAAGGCTTGACTTTCTTGAAATGATTTTTTGATCTTTGGCGCGTTAATGCATTTTATGATGGACTCTGCAGTTTTGGCCTCTATATTTGTTATGGCGGACTGAGTTATCTTATACGTCTTAAAAATATTTTTTGTAGACATAATCCGGATTTTATCAGATATCGGATCATTCAAGACAATGTCCGCCGTTTCACCATCGTCAATATAAATTCGGACAAACCCTCTGTTTTTCAAAAGGGTGATATAGGTATTTGTTAACACAACTCCTTTGTTTAACAACACCTCATAATTATATCCGTAAATGGTGTTGCCAAGAACCATGCCCGGCTCGGCTGAATTTATGTTAATTCGTCTCATACGGTCAACAGTTAGGTCATTTTATAAGATTGTTTTGTTCGCGTTATTTTTGCGGCTGCCTCGCCATTCACGCCAGCCCAAAAGATAATTCCATGCGGAAGAGAACGTCATAGCCAGATACAACAAGCCTGCAACAGGCAGCGAAAAAATTCTCCCCGCGTTCAGGTTAAAAAAACGAATGGTAGGGAAGTAGGTAAAGGCCATGGATACAAGAGCAATACCAGAAGGTATCAGCATACCTTTTTTACCAGATGCAGAAGCGGCTATTCCTGCTACCGGGGATACAAATAAAATAAACAATCCGGTTGCCGTTCCCATTAAAAGTAACCATGAATAGTGCAGCTGTGCAAAGGCATTACGGGCAACCATATTCCAAATTTCACGGAGCCCAAAATACGGACGAATACTAATTGCCGATTTCGTCAGTGAAAGGGAGATCGGCATACCGGCTCGCTTGATTCTGATCGCAAGGGCAATATCATCAATCCATGCATCGCAGTAACTGGCTATCCCCCCTATTGCATTCAATGCCTTTCGTGAAACAAGAATACACCCACCGGCGGCTGCTGATGTTTTAGACCGCATATCCTGCACTTCTGTAAAAGGATAAAGAAAGTGAAAGAAATATACAAACGCAGGAATAAGTAATCGAGCCCAAAATCCACGGGTATCCAAGAGCGCCATCAGTGAAACCAATTCCCGTTGCTCCGCTATGGCCTTTGCTACCAGTCCTTGCCAGAGATGCGGATTGTGATAAATATCCGCGTCGGTAAACAATAACCATTCACCTGATGAAATTCTTACTCCCTGCTCAAGCGCCCAGAGCTTTCCACTCCATCCGGATGGAGTGGAAATACCGTCAAGGACTTGCACCTTACAGTTTGACTGCGCCGAAATTTTTCTGGCATTTTCAGCTGTGCCATCAATCGATTCATCGTCTACCAGAATAACTTCAGATGCCGGATAGTCTTGTTTTAACCACGAAGGCAATGTTATGGGAAGTGATGCACTCTCATTACGCGCTGGTATAATGACGGACAAAGTCGGCCATGGATGAATCCTTTCACGCAATTCGTCTGTTATATCCCATCGTTCAGAAATACGCCAGCGTTTGGGCATACAGAGCAATACAAGCCAGGTGATTGCGGAAATAATGCCAAAAATGAATAAAATCAAGCTACCCATGATAAAGGAATAAGAAGGTTCAAGGTGTTTCTAAGAAAGAGATGATTTTATCCAGATCATAGGTTGGTGCCTTGCAGGCATAGTTTTCGCATATGTATGCTGTGACCTTGCTGTCAATGGGTTTAAGGTCTTTTACAAATTGCACCATTTCTTTAAGGGTTCTATCTTTTGGGGAATGAAGCAGCAAGACCGTTCTCGGCAGGAACCGCTTTCCTATCTCCGTGAGTATCTGTTCTGTGTCTTTGTGTCCGGCTTCTCCGGCGATGACGATCTCTTGTGTTGGTCCCAGGGCAAAATCCAGGGCACATAAAAATTGGGTATAGCCTGATGGATACTGGCGTATCGTTTCTCCAAAGGTTTTCATAAGTTGTTCCGCCATTTTTTCTGAATTCGGGTTTCCCGTTAACCGTCCCAGGCGTAAAACATTCAGGAAAGCAACTGAATTCCCCGAAGGAGTTGCCCCGTCATACATATCCTTTGTCTGAGCAATCAGCAGTTCATTCTGCTTGCCACTGAAGAAAAACCCCCCCCCTTTTTCATCCCAGAAATTTTCAATCATGTTCTTGTGCATTTCTAACGCGGTTTTCAGGTATTTTGTCTCAAACGTGGCTTCATACATTTCGATCAGGCCCCAAACAAAATATGCATAATCGTCCAGATATGCTGGAATTGCAGCCTCTCCCTGCCTATGCCGTCTCAATAATGTTCCCTGGTTGTCGCGTAGATTTTTTAAAATAAAGTCAGTTGCATGCGCTGCCACCTGTGCAAACCTTGGTTCGTTTAAAGCCCGTGCACCTTTGGCAAGGGCAGCGATCATTAAACCATTCCAGGCGGTAAGTATCTTGTCGTCTTTGTGAGGACGAATTCGGTTTTCCCGAACGGCAAAGAGCTTTTCACGGGCTGTGCGTAATAAATCCTGTAGCTTCTCCGGGTGAATTCCTTCCAGCCTGACAAAGGCATCGAAGGACTTATCAACATGCAGGATATTCTTTCCTTCAAAATTGCCTTCATCGGAGACGTCATAATAGTCGCAGAAGATTTTGCCATCTTTCTCCCCAAGAGTCTTTATAATTTCATCGGGTGTCCATACATAAAACTTGCCTTCAACCCCTTCGCTGTCGGCATCCTCGGCAGAATAAAAACCACCATCCGGAGAAGTCATATCCCTCAAAACATACCGGAAAATATCTTTTACGATATCAGCATAATAGGCCTTGCCTGTTGCCTGATATGCCTCGGCATAAGCAATGGCCGTTAATGCCTGATCGTAAAGCATCTTTTCAAAATGAGGGACAAGCCAGTATTCGTCCGTGGAATATCGGTGAAATCCGCCACCCAACTGGTCGTACATGCCACCCCGGCCCATCCGTTCCAGGGTTTTCTCCACCATCTCCAAGGCTGTAGGGTCGTTGCTCCGTTTCCACCACCGAAGGAGAAAGGTGTAGTTATGGGGGGTGGGAAACTTGGGAGACGAGCCAAATCCACCATAAACGGAATCAAAGGCATCTCTTAATTGTTCGTAGGCATGTTTCAGCGTCTCACCGGTTAGAGGTTCTCCTGGTGTTGTGACAGGCATGGATTGTATGGCCTTCGTCACCTGCTCGCTTGAGGCAATAGCGCTCTCAGCATTGGTCTTCCATAAATCGGAAATCTTTTTGAGGATAGCAATAAACCCGGGATTTCCGTACCGTTCCGTTTTCGGGAAATAGGTGCCGGCATAAAATGGTTTTCTTTCCTGAGTTAAAAAAATATTAAGGGGCCAACCACCGCTTCCTGTTATGGCCTGGCAAACGGCCATATAAATAGTATCAATATCAGGTCGTTCTTCCCTGTCAACCTTGATGGACACGAAATTATCATTTAGTAGCTTTGCAACCTCTTCATCCTCAAACGATTCAGCCTCCATGACGTGGCACCAGTGACAGGTTGAGTAGCCAATGGAAAGGAAAATGGGTTTGTTTTCCCTGATAGCCTTCTGAAAAGCTTCTTCGCCCCACGGATACCAATTGACGGGGTTATACGCATGTTGCAACAGGTATGGACTTTTTTCATGAATTAAGCGATTCGGCTTTCCTTTATGAGAAGCATTTATTTCCTGCTGCGACGGCGAAGGAATTCTGTTATTGTTTGCATTCATATCGTTAAAGACGCAACCTTTCATAAAAATTGCAAGAATGATACTTCGGACGGGAAGAAAGTAGGCGCTGCAGACAAAGGTTGATAACAGTTTACCCATACCGTATTGTGTACCAAATATTTAATGAGATAAAACATGCTGCTTGCATAAATGAAAATTAACCGTCTTATGCATTTGTCCGGCGTTCTGGTTCAGCCCCACTTTCAGGCGGGTAACTGCGCAAGATTAAGCCCGTCTTGCTTACCTCAAACGTAAAATGTATTATACGCCAGATTACTTCAGGGTATTTTGTCTTTTCTTGCCTTTTATAACATCCTCAGCCCAGGTTACCGCGGCAATAACGGTTGGAAATCCGATAGTACTGGTGAGGAGGAGTAATGCATGATAGATTGCTTCCGGCGTTACCCCTGCTTCAAGCGCCCGCCTTACGTGACTGTGCACGGCACCTTCAGAATGAATCGTTGCTGCTGCAGCGAGTTGAACCAGGTGAATGGTCTTTTCATCCAGAGGACCTTCCTGTTTTGCAACCTTCCCAAGCTCCTCAACTGCATTGAAAAACTTCTCATGCCTCTTCTTAATCCGGAGAAACGGTTGTGGTAATTTTCCCTTTGGCATATTTTCCTCCTTGTTTTGATAAATGATGTTGCTGATTTATAACACCCTCCGACAGCACTCTGATTATAGCATGGCGTTCTAAAAAGTGCATGATAAATAGTTTCAATACCCGGCGATTATATCCTCTGTCTCTAAAGAATCCACAGACATTTTACACTGCTCTGTGAGGCAGTGATGGGTTTTTCTCTTGCAAAGACGTATAATTATGGTATAAATGAAAATATCTGTTAGCACGCTATTCTATCGATAGCTATCTTAATTATTTGTTATTTGCGCCAGTAGCTCAGCTGGATAGAGCATCGGATTTCTAATCCGGCGGTCGAGGGTTCAAATCCTTCCTGGCGCGCCATACAGAAATATTTCATCAATACATACATTCCCATGATGTGGTGAGCGTAGCTCAGTTGGATAGAGCATTAGACTGTGGCTCTAAGGGTCGCGGGTTCGAATCCCGTCGCTCACCCCAAGTAACTCATTGCAGGTCAAAAACTTAGTTTTTGACCTGCAAAAATCTCTGACTCACACTATTCTTTCAAAATTCCCGTCCACTTTTTATATCAGCATTATATTTTAAATTGGCTTGGCTTGAAACCTGAATTCATCAGTCAGGGCAAAAGCTTTATCACAAGATAAGATAGAAGGGTAAAATTTCAGAAAAATTTGGAAATTAAAAACAACATACAAGAGGTTTCTTTTTTCTTGAATGGGGAAAAGAAACGAAAAACACGACGGACATGAATGCGCGAGATTGAAGTAGGATGTAAGCACGAATGGATTTGGGGCATTTACGGGCAGTTTATCGTCCAACCGATATATCGTTGCTTCGGATATGCAAGTTATTGGGATAGTTCAAAGTTTATCATGGGCATAGTATTCAGAACTATGTGCCTGTCTACGCAAGCTTATGCTAATTTACAAAAACATTTTACAAATAGTTACTCACAAAAGAGCAGGTTGAAAAACGGCGACAAATAAGTCTGGTCTCAGGCTAAATGAATCAGAAAATTAATTTTTTCGATACGTCTGAAATAGAAAAAAATTTGTTCTGCACTTCGTCATTTTTCATAATGCAGAACCACGGGTTACAAAAAAATTATTTTTTTCGCAACAATTTAGTTTTTTGACAAATCCCAACAGAGGTGATACTTACCATACCGTGTAGTGGCAGCTTTGAAACCTGCCCCTACACGGCAATATTATTTATAGAGAGATTTTTTCAAGAAGCTAAGCTTTTATTTTGCGAATAAAATTTGAGTGCATTTGGTATTTCGGGCACACAGAGGTTCTGGTTGATTATGCCTTGCCTAAGGTCTTTTTGCCAGGTTTCCATTCAACAGGACAAAGCTCTCCCGTCTGTAATGCCTTTAAAACCCTAAGAACTTCTTCAACACTCCTGCCAACACCCAGATCATGAACTAGCTGGTATTTTACTTTACCCTCAGGGTCTATGATAAAGGTACCTCTTAAGGCAATACCTCTGTCTTCTATAAGTACGCAGTATTTTCTCGAAACCTCCTTTGTCATATCACTCAGCCAGGGAAAATTGATTTTTCCAAGTTCTTTTAACCATGCCTTATGCGAAAATACGCTGTCAACACTTATTCCTAATACTTGTGCACTCAGCGCCTTAAATTCACTATCTCGTTTTGAAAATTCGGTAATTTCCGTAGGACATATAAAAGTAAAATCAAGGGGATAGAAGAAAAGCACAACCCACTTGCCTTTAAAATCATCCAGGCTAACCTCTTTGATCTGTTCGTCTACCAGTCCTTGTAATGTAAACTCAGGCGCATTTTGTCCAACTCTCACACTCATTGTACCCTCCTTGTCATTAATATGTAATCATTGTTAAATAAATATTAATTCTCATTATAAAGATGGGATGTTTGTTGTCAAGGTATTTTTTGATTATTGTTGCTGCTTGATTTTTACCTTATTTTTTTATAACAAAAAATGTCAGCGCCATTACCTGAAAAACTAATGCAAGTAATAGATATGCATGGACATCGCCATTACGATGTAGGTAAGCAAAAACAAGTGAACCAAAAACAAAACATTGAATAACAGCGGCCAGAATATTTAACCATGATGCGGGGGCATATACTAACGTCCGGCTTATGTTTTTTACCTCGTTTAACAAAGATTCCAGGATAAAGTCTTTCTCCTCGTATCCCTTTTCTTTCCGTATTTTCGTAACGAAACATTCCTTGCAAAACAAACTGCCATCTTCCTGATATATTGCGCGTCTAGAATCTACATCATTCTTTGACAAGCTTCTCTTACAACTGGCACAGAGTTTAATTTCCAACATGATTATCTTTCAATTACTCTATCAAATTACTGTATAGTATTACCGTATAAAATCTTTCATTTTTTGCAAGTTTTTTACAACCCTATTTACCCTTTATCAGAGGTGCAGTTGTTTACAAAAGAAGGATTGCTTCGCTTCGCTCGCAATGACAACGTACCGTATATCATCAAAGATATAGCCAGTGTTATTGCGAGGGTCTTATCCAAAGCAATCTCTCGCTTTCACAACAGGGAATTGGTTGCGGCTGTGTCGAGTCATGGATATTTCATAAGGACATTTTCGCATAAAGATGTTATAAAATAATATTCTCGGATGCCACATCTCCCGCTATTTCAGGCCATATCGATCCAATTTCCTATAAAGGGTGCGTTCTCCGATACCAAGCATCTTTGCTGCCTCTTCTCTATTTCCGCCTACCGTGGTCAAGGTGGTTTTTATAAGCTCACGCTCAGCTTCCTCAACGGTCATTCCCGCCACCAGGCCCGGTGAATGCAATACTTCGTTACTGCGCTGAAATATATGATCCGGAATATCTTCAACGCCTAATGTTTCCTTGGTGCTCACGACAACCATACTTTCAATACAGTTTTTTAATTCCCGTATATTTCCCGGCCAGGGATATTTATATAAAATTTTTCTGGCGTCGGATGATATCTGAAAGACCGCTTTTGCATGCATTTGTGAGTACTCCCGAAGAAATGCATCGATGAGCAAGACAGTATCCTCAAGTCTCTCTCGAAGTGGAGGCAATTTAAGTGAAACGACATTCAGCCTGAAGTACAAATCATTACGGAACTTTCCTTCCTTGATGAGTTTTTCCAGATCCTGGTTCGTCGCGGCGATCAAACGGACATCAACTTCAATGGTTTCATTGCTTCCAACCCGAGTAATTACGCCGTCCTCGATAACCCGTAATAGTTTAACCTGCGTGGAGAGTGGCATATCGCCAACTTCATCTAAGAACAATGTGCTGTGATGAGCACACTCGATTTTTCCTTTGCGCTGATAAAGAGCTCCCGTAAAGGCACCTTTTTCATGCCCAAAGAGTTCGCTCTCAAGAAGATTTTCCGGAATTGCAGCGGAATTGAGTATAACCATGGGCTTGTTTTTTCTTGGACTGTTATTATGAATAGTCTTCGCAATGAGCTCTTTTCCCGTTCCGCTTTCACCTGTAATCAATACCGTGGCTGTAGTGCCAGAAATTTGATTAACGATATTCAATATTTTTTGTATTTTCGGACTATTACCAATAATACCATTTAGCCCAAATTTCTCGTCAAGTTGCTTGTGAAGTTCTTTGTTGTTCCTCACCAGCATCTGCTTTTCCACGAGTTTTGCTATCTCAGCACGCAGGTGATTAATATTAATAGGTTTTAGGAGGTAGGTGGCTGCCCCTTTTTGCATAGCATCGACTGCTGTTTCTACCGTACCATAACCAGTAATCAGGACGACTTCTGCCTCAGGCAATCTTTCTTTTGTTGCTTTAAGAATTTGCAAACCGTCAATATCATACATAATTAAATCTGTTATTACAATATCTACATTGCCCGCTTCTATATACTTTAATCCTTCTTTCCCACTGGTAGCAATAAGACACGTGTGTCCAATCCTCTGAAGCGCTTCCGCCGTCGCGGTTGCATGCTCCTTCTTATCGTCAACAACCAGAATAACAGTATCGTTTATTCCCATAGTTTAATCAATTCTTAGGTCTATCGGTAACTTTATTGAAAAGTTGCTTCCCTTGTTCTCTTCGCTTTGAACAGAAATTGTCCCTTTATGTTCTTCAATAATACGTTTCGCCGTAGGAAGCCCAAGACCTGTGCCGGTCTTTTTGGTAGAATAGTAGACTTGGAATATTTTATCCAGCATATCCTTCGGCATACCTGCGCCTGTATCGGTAATATCGATTTGTATGAATTTTTTATCGCCGGATGTACGGATCATAAGCTCTCCGCCATGTTCCATTGCCTGTTCTGCATTAATGATCACGTTTAAAATTGCTTGCTTAACGAGATTGACGTCTAATTGGCAGAAAGGGACATGGGTATCATAACTTTTTAATAACTGTATCTGTTTTTGTTTTATCTCCGGGGTAATAAAATCAACGACCTCATCAACAACGTCATTAATATTACAATTTTCTAATTCTAGTTTTTGTCCCTTTGCGTATCTGAGAAAATCGTTCAGGATATCTTCCAACCGCTGAACCTCTTTTTGCAATGCATGTATTCGTGTGTATACTTTTTTGCTTTTTTCTCCATTCATACTTTGTACGTCTTCCATGAGGAGTTGCAGATTAATACTGAGCGTGCTCAGCGGATTTTTTATTTCATGAGCAAGCCCGCCTGCCAGTGTGCCAACAAAAGCTAATCTCTCTGAATGCATTGCTCTTTTCTCAAACTCTCTGGTTTTGCTGACAGCCCTTCGTATGGAAAAAACAACCAAGGGAATAAAAATTACACTTGCTATTGCTGCGCCGAGTAAATACTGAATCACCTTCTGTTACCAAGACAAAAAAATAAGCCAGGAAGATGTTTTGACTCACTATCTCCCTGGCTCAAAGATACGGTTTATATGTAATTTAGGAATTCAGACGCATTACTTTTTGGGCTTGTAAACCTTTCGCCCCTTCAACAATATCAAACTCTACCTTTTCCCCGTCTTCCAGCGTCTTAAATCCTTCACTTGCGATATTTGAATAGTGAACGAAAACATCCCCCCCACCATCTTGTTCAATAAAACCAAAACCCTTTTTTGCATCAAACCATTTCACTTTGCCAATTGCCATTCTCTTGCTCTCCTATTGAATAAATACAACGTATACCCAAAAAACAACCTCTGCTTTAATTTTATCCTTTATGCCTTCTCTATCCTCCCCAAAAAAACCGAAAGATAAACGATAAAAGTTAATAGTATTTTTCCATTCCGTCCTTATAGGTAAATATCATAGCGCGGCACAGCCGCAACCAAATTTCCTTTATGAAAGCGGGGAGATTGCTTCGGAAAAGGCCCTCGCAATGACAGCGACCATGCACTTTGATGGCACACGGCACGTTGTCATTGCGAGTGAAGCGAAGCAATCTTTCACTCATAAAAAACGGTACCTCCTGAAAGGGGTTTGTGAAAAAACTTACAGAAAAAAGAAGTTTTTATACAGTAATACTATAAAACTCTCTTTAACAACCAAAAAATCGACCGTGGCCGTCCTGTAAAATTTTCTTCATTTTACATCAGGAGGCTGAGGTAGTCCTTTTTCTTTCAGGGCTGCTTTTCTGCTTAACTTAACCCTCTTTTGGTCATCTATTCCGATTACCTTTATCATAATTTCTTGCCCGACCTTTACCACATCTTCAACCTTGTCGACATAGCCGTCAGACAATTCAGAAATATGTACCAACCCATCGTGGCCGGGAATAATTTCCACAAAAGCACCGTACTCTTTTAAAGACAGAACTTTTCCCGAATAGGTCTTGCCTATCTGAACTTCCTCTGTCATACGTTCGATCCATATTTTAGCCTTTTGCGATGCATCAGCAAGTATAGATGATATAATAACGGTTCCATCATCCTGGATTTCAACCTTTGCACCAGTTTCTTCCTGTATTTTCTTGATATTTTTTCCTCCGGGCCCGATAACCATGCCGATTTTTTCAGGATTGATCTTAATATGCACTAATTTCGGCGCATAGACAGAAATTTCTTCTCGCGGTTTATCGATAACCTTTGCCAGCTCCTCAAGAATGTGAAGCCGCCCTTCTTTAGCCTGCGCAAGTGCATCTCGCATAATTTTTTCGGTAATTCCTGATATCTTAATATCCATCTGCAACGCAGTGACACCCTGCGATGTCCCGGCAACTTTAAAATCCATATCACCAAGATGATCTTCCGTCCCTAAGATATCTGATAAGATACATACCTGCTCACCTTCTTTCACCAACCCCATTGCTATACCAGCCACTTGTGCGGTTATAGGAATACCGGCATCCATCATAGAAAGGGTTCCACCGCATACCGTAGCCATAGAGGAAGAACCGTTCGACTCGGTGATATCAGAAACAATCCTTATTGTGTAAGGAAATTTTGCGGATGGAGGAAGCACCGCCTCCAATGCCCTTTCTGCTAAAGCGCCGTGACCAATTTCACGTCTCCCTGGTCCGCGCAACGGTTTTATCTCACCAACACAAAAAGGTGGAAAATTATAATCAAGCATAAACTTTTTCGAATATTCTTCCTCAAGGGTGTCCACTCGTTGTTCATCCATTGTGGTGCCTAATGTTGTCACCACAATTGCTTGGGTTTCACCTCGTGTAAATAACGCAGAGCCATGAGTTCTTGGCAACATCCCGACTTCGCAGGTAATAGGCCTGATATCCTTTAATCCCCTGCCATCCGGACGCTTCTTTGCCTGAACAATTTGGTCGCGCACCACAATTGTCTCAAGTCTTTCAAAGATTGTCTTGACAGCTTTCTTTGTGGGAGCGCCCTCTTTTTCGGTACAATACTCCTGTATTATCTGATTCAGAATTTCGTGCAGTGCACGGCTTCGGGCATCTTTTCCCGGAGTCTGGTTTTTTTCCACAATCTCTGAGTAATATTTCCTCTTAATTTCATGCAGGAGATCCATATCGAGTTTTAACGGTGGAACAGGTTGCTTTTCTTTTCCACACTTGGTCAAAAGTTCCTTTTGAAGCTGAACGATTTCTTTTATAAAGGTATGTCCGAACATAATCGCATCCAGCATCTGCTCTTCAGGAACCTCCTTGCCGGACGCTTCAACCATGGTAACTGCATCCTCTGTTCCTGAGACAACAAGATCAATAGCGCTTTCCGCAAGTTCAGTATGTGTGGGATTGATAACAAACTCGTTGTTGATCAGGCCAACCCTTACGGAACCGGTTGGTCCGCCGAAAGGAATGCATGATACGGTTAAAGCTGCAGACGCCCCGATCATGGCTAAAATATCAGGATCGTTTTCTTTGTCTGCCGAAAGAACCATGGACATAATCTGAACTTCGCGAAGATATGTTTCCGGAAAGATGGGTCTTATGGGACGATCTATTAACCGCATGGTTAATATCTCTTTCAAGGTAGGTCTACCTTCTCTTTTAAAGAAACCGCCAGGAAATTTTCCCGCGGCATACGTTTTTTCCCTATAGTCAACTGTGAGTGGGAAAAAATCCGCCTCTTCATTTTCTTCTGCTGATGATACTGCCGTAGCCAATACCATCGTATCTCCATATCTTACTATTGCCGCACCATCAGCTTGCTTTGCAATTTTACCTGTTTCTATAATGAGCAACTCTTTGCCGATCAATCGTTCGACTCTGCAATACGCCATTTAATTCCTCCTGCCTTTATTATTTATATCTTGTTTTTGACCAGCAAAAGATACGAATAATTCAAATTTTTTGGACATTTTTGATAATTCTATAAAGGTCCTCCTGGAAATTTCGCTTTATTTTCTTATACCAAGTTTCGTAATGAGTTTTTTATATCTTTCTTTGTCTCTACTTGATAAATATTTCAATAGCGCTGCTCGCCGTCCAACCATAAGAAAAAGCCCTCTGCGCGAGGTGTGGTCTTTTTTGTGCCCTTTTAGATGGTCACTCAAATGATTTATGCGTTCAGTTAATAATGCCACCTGGACCTCAGGAGAACCGGTATCACTGTCATGAACCCTAAGATCGTTAATAATTCGTTGCTTTACTTCTTTATTCATCATTACAAAAATCCCTTACGTAAAATCTCCAATAATAAATACTTATTCATGATTCATGATTAGATAAATTACCATATGTCTATCACATCATAAAACAAGTTGTAATACTATAGCAAAGCTTATCAATCATTTGCAACAAAAAAATTCACCAAACCATCCTTATCTTCAATAAATAATGCACCCGTGAGTTACCAGATGCAGCCTGATTCAGGATGTTATAGTTATGAAACAATTCCCATAATATCTTCATGGTGTCTTACGGCACTTTTCTCTTACGAAATTGAGGAGTGTTACTCCGTTGTCCTTGTTCAAAGCAAAAAACGTCATACAGAGGACCTTATCGAGTAAAAGACATGAGGTGTAACTGACCGATTTATCCAGAAATATAAGGATGTCCCCTTCCTCAAATTCCTTTGCGCTCCATGATCTCCATAAGGTAACCACGTCATTAAAGGCATGTCTTGCAATGGTACTGTCAGGATATCGTACCAGCATAAGTTTGAGCGGTTCTGCATCAGCCTGAGTTCTGTATTCAGCAAGAACGGCATCCGTCTTCTCGCTGAGATGAAACACATTCTCCTCAATAAAATTGTCAGAAATAGAGATATTATCGAGGATAATTTTTTGATGAAAGAATTTGGGGCTTTCCTGTACCAGAGACTGTTCAGGAAGATAATTCACTATGGCAGGCAAAGACACCTTTTTGTAAGGCATGGCATCGATAAGGACTTTGCCTACAAAAGTCACATCTTCAGGCAAAATATCACCCTCCCTGGGCTCAATTCTGATAAAGTACACCCCGTTCCAAAGATAAAGGCAATTATGGAAGAGTGCGCTTCCGTTACCCAGATTGATATCAGCGCCCGCCCTATCCTTGGTAAAGACACCAAATGCATCCTCTGAGGAGCCAAATTCCCAGATATCGACGAGGATTTTTTTATCCGTGTCTTTTTGATATTCGGCGCTGACGACGCGAACAAACGAATAGGATAGATAGGGATCAGCGCCTCCGTTAACATACTCATAAAGCTTCTCCTTCCCTTCATACATATTCGGCCCAAATACCCTCCTCCACTCTCCCAGGATTTCAGGAAGAAAACTGATGTTCTTATTCACAAACTCCTTTAAGCTCCCTATTTTTCTTTGTGGCTGCATCCCTTCTACAACGATAGCAGCAGTCCCCAGCACGGGACACACCTTTTCACAGAAACCACATCCGATGCATACATCTTCACGTACAAAGGGCCTTCGTATTTCCCGTTGTTGCGCATCAACATACGTATTAAAATGAATGGCTTTCGTGGGCACCGGGCACACCTCTTCGCAGACACCGCAATTGAAGTCTTGCCATCTTTTTTCTAATTCCGGCAGCCGTGCATAACCAACCCAGGGAATACAGCGATTATGATCTATTCGCGCCTTTCCCAGCGCGACCTCGCGCTTTTCTTCCAGGTCCAGCCTTTTGATGGCGCCCGAAGGGCATACCCTGGTGCAGAGGACACAACCATAATCACAATAGCCAAGTCGGGGAATGAGTTTTGGCGTCCATAAACCATCGACACCTGCCTCCAGGAGAACGGGATGCAATCCATTGGTCTTGCACACCTTCATGCACTCACCGCACCGTATACAACGGCCAAGAAACTCGCCTTCATCCACAGCACCCGGTGGGCGAATCACCGAGGCCTTTCCCTTGTTCACACCCCTCGTATAGTTTAACTTGAGCAAAGGCGCCGTTACCGCGCTGATTATGCCGGATACAAGGAATGCCCGTTTTGAAAGATCCACGGCATGTCTTTGCCCGGCAGGCTGTCTCACGCCAAAGGTAATGCTGTTTTCCGGACACACCTTCTGACAGTCCATACACAAAACACACTCACCCTCCTTTGTGCCATGCCCATCGCTGCTGATCGCACCCATACCGCACCTCTCAACACACAGACCGCAACTGGTGCATGAAGGAGAAACCTTCCTTTTAAAAAATGACCAGTCTGAAAAGAGCGCAAACATGGCCCCCATAGGACAAATGTTCCTGCACCAGTAGCGTCGATATACCATGCCAAAAGATATTATTACCACACCGGCGGAGAGAAGAATGCCGTGCCCTCTGAAAAACGGCGCATGATAGGCAAAGAGTATGGACTGAATACCTTTGTGGAGGAAGGCGAAAGGATACCCGATAAGAGGTATGGCGTCGAGATAACGGAAAAGACCGTCGATGAGATAAACGAGATAAGGCTGAAGTGTGATCGCATAGATGTTGGTGGCGATGGATATGGGGTCAAACCAGCCTACACACTGCTGGGTGAACAAGAGGCTTAACAAAAGGAATGCAAGGAGATAATATTTGAGCCGGCGGCCATCGTAAACATTGCCGTGAGATTTTTTCCTGACACCGGCAAAAAGACGGTCGGTAATATCTATGGTTGTTCCCAGCGGACAAATCCATGCACAAAAAAAACGCCCGAAAGGGATCGTTAAGAGCAGCACCGCGACAGCAGGCCAATATTTCAAGACAAATGACTTTGAAGCCATCATTGCCCCAATGGCAGAAAGGGGACTCATACGGAGAAAGATGTTGGCTGAAAGGTCTTTTTCTGTAAGAGGATCTAAGAAAAAAAGCAGGTAAAGGAACAGGGAAAAGGAAAGAAACTGAACTACCCTGCGTCCATAATAAGGCCATTCATTATTTTTCTGTTTACCTTGCATAGCGTATGCAACAAAAGCACAAAGAATCGTAAAACAAATTCGAATGACGATGTCTTTTCATCAGCAATACATTTCAAATGAGTATTATAGTAACATCTCGCCTTTTTATCTATACTTTTCAGATACCCCTCTCCTCTTTACCCTTTTTCAATTAATTTCCTTGCAATACCAAGAAATGATGTTGCAATTGTTACACGCTGTAATGTTTATAACATTTTTATAACAGATTGCATGGTAAATACCTGGATACTTTTTATCCATCAGATCGCACAGGATGCACCGACCCTTCGGGTGAAGGTGTGGCGGAATTTGAAAAAGTACGGGGCGGTACTTTTCAAAAACGCCGTGTATGTTATTCCCCACACGAAGCAGCATGAAGAGATGCTGCAATGGCTGTGTAAACAAATCAAAGATGAAGGGAGCGATGCTTCTCTCTTCATTACGAAATCGATGAATAATGCCCAGGACGAAGAGATGATACAGTGCTTTCATGAAGTATGTAACAAGGAATATCGTGCCTTGATTATCGCATGCGATGACATGGCAAAGAAGGCTGAACAGATGGAGGAGACTGGCAACATTGCAGACAGCGCCGTATCTGAATTGAAAAAAGGTGTGAATGAAATCCTCAAAAACATCGAAGAGATAGCGAGAACCTATTTCTTTCATGCGCCACAAAAAGAGAGGCTTGTCAAAAAGACAGAATTTCTGGAGAAAAAATTAGCAGACTGGCAGGAGACATCCAAAAGAGAGGTCTCTCTTATGCATAAGGCATATCAGCGAAAAGATTTTTACGGAAAAAAATGGATTACGCGAAAAGACGTCTTCATCGATCGGATGGCATCTGTCTGGCTCATCCGGAAATTTATTGATCCAAAAGCCCGTTTTGTTTTTCTATCGGATGATAAAATAGTTAAGGACGCTATCCCTTTTGATATGTACGGCTCAGCATTTACCCATCAAGGGGAAGATTGCACCTTCGAAACCCTCATAAAGGCGTTTGGCTTAAAAGACCCGGCACTACAGCCAATCGCAGAGATTGTTCACGATATTGATTTAGAAGATGATAAATACGGCAGGAAAGAGGCAGAAGGGATAGAACACATTATCAGGGAATTAAAGCAGCAACAAAAGGATGATAAGGAATTAATCGAAAAAGGCTCAGGGATATTTGATGCCCTGTATCAGTATTTTAGGCTCTTCAAATGACAAAAAGATTACTTTCACCTTTTGTTACCCTCTGTGCCGTGGGCTTTTTTGCCCGGATGAGTTATGCCATGGCAAGAACCCCCCTTCTGCCGCTCTTTGCGCTGTCGTTGGGAGCAAGTCCAAAGGCCATCGGGTTTGTCGTTGGCGCTTCGACCATAACCGGCATCTTCTTCAAATTGCCTGCAGGCACCCTTTCTGACATTTACGGCAGATACAGGATGCTCTTTCTCAGCATGCTAGTTTTTGCATTCACCCCTTTTATCTACTATCTGGTGACAGATTACTGGCAGCTGGTAGGGATCAGGTTTTTTCACGGGCTGGCTACTTCTCTTTATGGTCCGGTAGCTATGGCTCTGATTGCCGATACCTCCGGCAACAAAAAAGGAGAAAGCCTTTCTCTTTTCTCCTTTATCACTATCATGGGAAACCTCATTGGCGCACCTTGTGGCGGATATCTCCTCAATTTCTTGTCCGGTAACGGAGACAATTCTTTACAGCATTTTCATATTGCATATCTGGTTTGTGGCATTATTGGTCTGATCTCTTTCGGTTTTGCCATAAAACTGATGACTCATGGAAAGACCCATATCGTACAGATCAAAAACTCACAGAGTGAAGTATGGCGGAAGTTTTATAAGGGTATCAGAGAGGTAGTCAGCGATTACCGGATCATTATTACCAGCAACATGGAGGGTGTGCAAAACTTATCGGTAGGCGCTTTAGAGGCATTTTTGCCTATCTACGCAGTTACAGTTGCTGGCCTGACCGCATTCCATGCTGGGATCCTCTGGGGGGCACAGGTGGTCACTACCATTCTGGCAAAACCGGTCATGGGAAAAATCTCTGACCGATGTGGCAGAAAACCGATAATCTTTTTTGGAATGTGGATCTGCGCTGTTCCTTTTGCCTCTATTCCGTTTACGCAAAACTTTTACCTCTTGCTTTTTCTCGCCTCCGTCTTTGGCGTCGGTGAGGCATTCGTAACCTCATCTTCCGCAGCAATGGTTGCAGAATTCTGCGAGGCACAGCATTACGGCGCCGCTATGGGCACCTTCGGGAGTATCTTTGATATCGGCCATGCATCCGGTCCCATCCTGGCAGGACTGCTCCTGGCACACCTGAGTTATCAATACTCATTTCTCATCATTGCCATCATCTTAATTTTCGCTTCGTTTATTTTTATACTAACCGTTCGTGAAGATAAAGGAGCGGTATTGAAACAGGAGACATAACATGAAACATATATTTATCATGATGTACAGTTTGCTTTTCTGCTTTTATTCAAACCCCGTGTGGTCTGGTAGATCAACACCTCTCGTCTGGGAGTCTTCCCATACAAAGACTCCACCGATGGTCGATGGAAAAATGGAAAGAATCTGGGAGCATGCAAAGCCTCTTACCGTTGTTGTCAGAGAAGCAATGGGAGGAAACAACCCCACAGAAGTTGTTCTGCGTGCCCTTCATACCGATGATACCTTATATGTCCTGGCACAATGGCCTGACGATACCAAAAGCGACATGCGTGACCCGTATATCTGGAATGAATCAAAAAAGGATTACGATCGCCCGTCGAAGCCGGACGACCAGTTTTCTCTGGAATTTCCCATGTCCGGTGAATTCAACATTCGCATGTTGACCCTTGTTCACGAGTATACTGCAGATGTGTGGCACTGGAAGGCCGGACGCGGTAACCCGGTTGGTTGGGTAGACGATAAACGGCACATCATCAGCCAGAAACCAATGAAAAATGGTGTGGAATACCTCATGGGTGGCCATGGAACAGTATATATTGCGCGCCTGATGGATGAAGGAACTCCATCTTACTCCCTTAAATCTAAACCAGAATCGTTTGAAGATACTATCGTAGATTCCTTTGAACAACGCCAGCCATCAGGCAGTTTGGCTGATATACAAGGCAAGGGAATACATGACGGAAAGAGCTGGACATTAGAGATGTCCCGTAAATTTAATACCGGCCACGACGATGACGCGCCGATTGACCCGGCAAAGGAGAATATCTGTGCTATCGCAATCCTCAACGATGAGCTGTACTGGGATCATTCTGTCTCATCGGTAATCACACTGCAATTTATCAATAATGCAAAATAGTGTAGCTTTCATTTTTGATGTGGAAATGTTTATTACTCATAACATGGTGTACCCTGGTGGGATGTATTGTACCTGCACAGGTCTTTGCCCTAAGACCTTTTGTCACAACCGATGCCGATGTGGTTGAGACCAATCAGATCGAAATAGAATTAGGTCTGTTTGGATTGCATGAACGAAAACAGGCTGGTACCGATGAGTTAACATTGGAAGTACCGGGCATCCGTTTTAATTATGGTCTCCCATGGGATAGTGAGATTGTGTTGGAAACTGTGGGCGAACTCATTGACAACGAATATGCAGGATCGCTGGGCATAAAGGAGAAGCAATTTGCCAGTACGGCAGGCTTTTATAAGAAGGTCTGGTGGCGTGCTGAAAGTGGTAGCTGGACACCCAATTTTGCGACAGAGACTGGCGCGGTATTTCCCACAGAAAAAGGCACTTCTGGATTAGGATGTGAAGGCACCGGTATATTTTCCTGGTATCTGAAGAACCTTACCTGTCATATGACCCTGGGTGGAGGTACAACAACAGAAGAATTTGGGGACGGCAGACGAGGACTCTTCATTTACGGCGCCATTTGGGATGTACCTGTTTCACAATACAAAAAACTCCATCTGGTAGCAGAATACAGTGGGGAAAAGGTGGAAAGTTCTGCTCTGGAAAACCAAATATTGGGCGGGTTTGTATGGGATGGGCCAAAAGAGATAGAATATGATATTGCAGCATTTACGGGTTTGAACAGGGAAAGCGTAGATTGGGGTATGACCATGGGTATAACATTTTTTATTGGTAAAACAGAAAAGGATGGTGGATTATGAAGATTGTTCTGATTACCTGATTACCTGATTACCTGTTTAACTGTTATTGTGGTGTTAGCAAAGGCGTGTTTTGCAAGAAATGAGGTGATTGTTTATACCTCTGAGGATAAGATCTTTTCCGAATCTGTCCTTCAGGCATTCGAAAAAAAGACGGGAATCAAGGTACGGGCTATTTTTGACACGGAAGAGACAAAAAGCGTAACTATTCAGCGTAATATCGCCCCCTATCGTTACGAGCTGGCAAAATCAGGCAATTTGCCGCGAAATACCATCCGTAATGCCTGACTTAAATTTACCCCTTGTTTTCGACAAGTCGAGAGATAA
>WBZR01000120.1_pt2 | contig 95875 bp, 85 predicted proteins | sample 5204231 | NCBI WGS metagenome assembly WBZR01 (sample SAMN12412403, study PRJNA552823) | activated sludge metagenome | isolation source: activated sludge from anammox sidestream of wastewater treatment plant... | place: USA: Virginia | collected 2017-08
CTGGGCCAATCCATAGATCTCGGAGTGAGCCACCGCCGCGTCGTACGCCTCGGCAGCCTGTCTCCTCGTCCGAGGGTCGAGGAACGCCGCGAGGAGCTGAAATCTAGGAAGGTTCGCAGAGACCTCGTTGAAGGCCAGCAGCCGGGTCGTGCGAGTGGTCTCCACGGGTACGCTTGCGCCCGCGACGAAGTCGAGCATCTGGGGCATGAGCCTCTCGTAAAAGTCGGCCAGAGACCCACCTGGGAAACTCGCATCGCACACTAACGCTTTGAGGCGCTCCACTTCCTCTCGCTGCGGTCCGTTCGGGCCGACCGCCGCAGAATCGGACGTCTGATCCACCATCTGGTTGAAAACGCTCCAGAGCGTGGGCCAGACCAAGTCGAGGCGTGTCTCCGCCGCGGTTTCCGCCTTGGAGGTGCGGCCCACCACCCCTCTCCAGCCCCACGCCTCGGTCAAGGCGTCCATCGAGCCAGGGTGCTCTGCCTCCAGGAGCGAAAGTTGGACCCCATAGTGGGCGAGCCGCTCGCGGGTCACGACGGTTTCGCTGCCGAAGAGGGTGGAGAACTCCCCTGAAGCGCTCCAGAGCCCCTTGGTCGAAGAATCGTTGTGGGGCAGGGCCTCGTATCGAGGTCCCTCCGAGGCCTGTCCCGGCGCCTTGGCGAAGTAGTCCGTATCGTGGATGCCCGCGATAAACCTCCGATCGTGCCCGAGTTCCTTGGCTCGAAGTGCGAGGCCTGCCTTCATGGGCTCGTCCCAAAAGACGGTCTGGCCCAGGGCCAGGAAAGGTGCCTCGCCTGACCTGGCGATCAGGGTTGAGAGCACCTCCGATTGGCTGGGGCACGCAGGTTCCATGTCGCGCAAGTTGATTCTACGCACGTCTCGGGGGGTCGTTGCGGCGAAGTGTCCCGCTCGGGCCTCGTTTCGCCCGGCGATGTGCCGATAACACTACCAGGAGCCTGCCCACCTCTGGGCAAAGGGAACGGACTTAGGATGGCGGGGAAGAGACAACGGTCGAACGTGGAGGTTTCGGTGAGCATCGGCGCGGCGAGCAAGATTACGGGCGTGGAAGTACACACCCTGCGATACTGGGAGCAGGAGTTCCCAGGGTTCTTGACCCCCGATCGCACACCGGGGGGGCAACGGCGGTACAGACCCGCGGACATTCAGGCCGTCCTGGTCCTCAATCGGTTGCTTCGCGAAGAGATGTACTCGATCGCCGGTGCACGTAAGCACCTGCGAGCCTCGCAAGCACGCGCTGCCTAGGTGCCCGGCACCGGAGGGTCGAGGGTCGCTTCGACCGCGGTCGCCGCACTCACCTTCTCCAGCTTCGCCTCAAAGAGCGCGAGAGCGCGGCCGCTCAGGCCCGTGTCCTCCCCTCGCATCGCCTTCGAGAGCGCGAGCGCTTCGCTCTTGGAGAAGGTCACCGAGCCGAGCTTGTGCTCGGTGAACGCCTCATAGGCAATGGGCGCGACGGCTTGGGCGCACTTCGCCATCGCTTCGGCATAGACTCGGATCTCGTATTGTGCGTGGGGGTCGAGCCGGAGTCGCAGGAAGTGCAAGAGGTTGTGCAAGTCGCACTGCCAATACCATTCGGTGTACAGGCTGAGGGGGAGGTTGGAGCGTGCTAGCTCGCGTGCGACACCCTTCTCCAAGAGGTCGGTGTACTGGGCGTAGGCGGTCGCCTGCTCGTTTCGCATCCGCTGGGCGATGGCCTCTGCCCCCTCGATCACCTCGTCGCTCCGTGCCTGTTTGTTGTCCTTGGATTGGCCTCGGATTTGCTGGGGCTTGGGGACGTAGAACTCGTCCTTCATCACCGAGTAGCGTCCGCTCACTTCGTTAAGCCTTGCCGTCCGGTGCCTCACCCACTGCCTTGCCACGAAGATCGGCATCTTCGCGTGGAACGTCAAGACCACTTGCTCGAACGGGGAGGTGTGGTCGTTGCGCAGCAGGTAGTGGATCAGGCCTCGGTCCTCACGGTACGACTTGGTCCCTGCCCCATAGCTGACCCTCGCGGCCTGGACGATCCGGTCGTCCCCGCCCATATAGTCCACCAGGCGTACGAAGCCCTTGTCGAGGACCTTGATCTCCTGGTCGAGGAGTGCCTCTGCCTCAGGGATCGTGCTACGGGCCATCGCCCTCCATTCTGGCATTGCGGACCTGCTCCACGAAGTTCCCGATGATCGTCAGTCCCGATTCCGAGACGATGGACTCAGGATGGAACTGGACGCCCTCCAGCGGGAGCGACTTGTGGCGGATCGCCATGAGCTCGCCATCGTCCAGCGCGACCGCCGTCCTTTCGAACTGCGGGTCGAGACCGTCACCGATGGAGAGAGAGTGATACCGGGTCGCGGTGAGCGGGTTCGGACAGTCTCGGAAGACTCCTTTCCCATCGTGCTCGACCGGTGAGGTCTTGCCGTGCCGAAGCGTGGCAGCGCGCTGGATCGTGGCACCGCTCACCAGCCCCATCGCTTGATAGCCCAGACAAACGCCGAAGATCGGCACCCCCGACAACCGCCCGGAAGGACGGAGCGCCTCGGTCAGGATTTCGAGGCAAACGCCCGAAGACTCTGGCGAGCACGGCCCTGGCGAGAGCAGGATTCCGCTCGGACGGGCGGCAAGAACCCCTTCCAAACTGATCGCATCGTTCCGAACGACCTCCGCGACCGCCCCGCACTGCCCGAGGTACTGAACCAGATTGTACGTGAAGCTGTCGTAGTTGTCTATGACCAGGATCAAGGCCACAATTTGAGATAGGCATCGAGAGCCTGCGGGCCCTTTGGTACCCTCGGGAGCGTCTGCAAGGAGTCGAATGCGGATTTGGGATTGGGTTTCGGCTTTGGCAGCGTTCGCGTGCCTGTTTGCCGTGCTCTCGCTGGTCTGGCCCTCAGGCACGCCTCCGCTCGTGGACTACCCGACCCACGCCGCACGATCCTTCGTCCTCTCGCTCCCCGAGGGATCGAGCGGCCTGCTCGACTATTACCGGGCGAACTGGATTCCCGTGCCGAACCTCGGCATTGACCTCCTTCTCTCCTCAATGATGTCGAGCCTGCCCCCCATGCTTGCCTCGCAGATATTCCTGACCCTGAGCGTGGTCCTCGTACTGGGCGGCTCTATGCTGTGGGTACGGCTTCGCCAAGGGGCATGGGGGGCGGAGGCGCTGCTGCCTGCGTTCGCATTGGGCGACACCTGGTACCGCATGGGCTTTGCGAACTATGTCTTCGGCATCGGGATCGCGACGCTGGCGATGTGCGTGTGGACGGCGCTCTCCCAGCGCTCCCTCGGAAGGCGCCTTGTCGGGGTCGCCCCCTTGGTCGCGTGCCTTGCCGTGATACACCTCATGGCACTCCTTGTCTTCGCGCTTTGGATCGTGATCGAGCGGGTTCGGGAGTCGAAGGGTGAACGGACGGCTTCCTGGCTGTTCTTGGGAGCCTTTCCTGCTGGCCTGCTCGCCGTCCTCGTCGCTCTTACGGCATTGGGGAAGACGGCAGTGAACCCGGCAGCCAAGGAGATGGCTCTGCAAGGGCTCCTCAGGATGTTCAGCGAACCGGGAAGCCTTACCGAGCCGATCCTTGCCGGGCTCGCACTCGCGCTACTCGCGGCGTGCAACTTTCGTTCGAGGGCGTGGCTTTTGCCGGTAGCGGCGCTGGCTGCGGTCGCGATCCTTGGGCCCTCGTTCTTCGGGGGAACCGCCTTCAGTTCCGAGCGTGCCACCTTGCCCCTCCTCGTCTCCGCTGCCGTCTATTCGAGACCCCTCGAAGAGGCAAAGACGGCCGCGATCCTGGCGTTAGCCGGTGCGGTCGCGATCTTGAACCTGCGCTCCGACCTGGTGCTCTCGGCTCACTTGCGCGAGGCACTGAACTTGACCGAGTCGAACGTCCGCCGCGGGGACACGCTCTTCACCTTCGAGTCGGGTCGGCCCGTCCGTCCCACTCATCGCCGCTGGCACCTCCACGCCGCGGACTGGCTCGTCATCAAGAAGGGTGTCTTTGTCCCGCAACTCTTTGCGAAGCCGTTGCAGCAGCCCATGGTGTTCACGGAGCTTGCCGAGCCGTTCAAGCGATTCCAAGGGCAAGAGCCGATCGAGCGGGTTCCGACGCCCCAAGACGTCGAGACGATACGCAGCCTCCAATCGAAGATCGGGGTTCGTCGCCGACGTGCCTTCATCCTTTGGTTTGGCCCGCCTGCGAGCGAGGCGATCCCCGTCCCCGGTGCGGAGCTGATCGGAGCCAATCCGGACGGCACCGCGCTCTACAGGGTTCCGCGCTAGACCGCGGCCTTGCGTTCCGAAACTTTGCGCTCGCTGTGGTCGAGGATCCGCTTGCGGAAGCGCAGGCTCTTGGGGGTGGCTTCGAGCAGCTCGTCCTCACGGAGCCAAGCCAGCGCCTGTTCCAGCGACATGTCCCGGTGTTGGTCGAGGACCGTCGTCGCCTCCGAGTTCGAGGAGCGCATGTTGGTAGCAGCCTTCGTCTTCGTGATGTTCACGACCATGTCTTCGTCGCGGGCGCAGGCACCGACGATCATGCCCCCGTACGTCTCGGTACCGACGGGATAGAAGAGCGTCCCCCGCTCTTGGATGTCCTCATAGGCATAGCGGGTGACAGGCCCTGGATCCTTCGCGATGAGCGCGCCCTGGGAACGCCCGTTGATCTCGCCTCGGTGGGGGCCATACCCTTGGAGGGTCGAGGACATCAGGCCCTCGCCCCGAGTCATGGTCAGGAAGTTGGTTCGGAAACCGATCAGGCCCCTGGTCGGGATGATCGCGAGGATTCGGGTTCGACCGTTGCCCAGGCTCGTCATGTCTTGGATCTCACCCTTTCGGCGTGCGAGTTCCTCCATCACGGAGCCCATCGTGTCGTCCGGCGTTTCCAGCGTGAGGTCTTCCAGCGGCTCTGTGACTACTCCCGCCTCGTCTCTGCCGAGGATCACCTCGGGTCGCCCGATCGCCATCTCGAAGCCTTCACGCCGCATCGTCTCGATGAGCACGCTGAGTTGCATCTCTCCGCGGGCGGCAAGCTTGACGACGTCTGCCGGGCTACGACGGTCAATCTCCAGCGAGACCGAGACGTTCGCCTCCCGCTCCAGGCGATCCCGAATCTTGTGAATCGTAAGGGCCTTGCCGCCATCCTTGCCCGCCAGGGGTGAGGAGTTGGCGTAGAACGCCATGGTCATCGTCGGGGGCTCGAAGGCGATCCGAGGGATCGGCTCGACATAGGCTGGGTCGCACACGGTGTCCCCGACGATGGCGTCCTCCAGGCCGGAGACCATGGCGATCTCTCCCGCCTCGACCTGCTCGACCTCTCGGGTCTGAAGCCCTTCGAAGACCCAGACCTTCGTGACTTGGAACGGGGTCTCCAGGGTTTCGCCCACGTGGATGAGGCGGTCTCCCACACGCACACGGCCCCGTCGAATCTTTCCGCCAAACATGCGGCCCAAGTACGTGCTGTAGTCCAGAGCTGAGACCTGGAACTGGACTGGCCCCTCCGGATCCACGGTCGGGGGAGGAATCGTGGAAACGATCGCGTCGAACAGGCCCCTCATGTCGGTTTCCGTGCCGTCAGGGGTCGTCCTGGCATAGCCGCCCGAACCACTGGCATAGACCACCGGAAAGTCGAGGTCGTCCTCCGTACACCCGAGATCAATGAAGAGGTCCACGGTCTTGTCATAGACGTAGAGAGGCGCTGCCCCCTCGCGGTCAATCTTGTTGATGCAGACGACGACCTTGAGCTTGTGCTGGAACGCCTTTCTTAAGACGAAGCGGCTCTGCGGCATCGGGCCCTCGCACGCGTCCACCACGAGCACAACGCCGTCCACCATGCTGAGAACTCGCTCCACCTCGCCTCCAAAGTCGGCGTGGCCCGGCGTGTCCACGATGTTCACCTTGGTGCCTTGGTAGGTGCAGCTTGCAACCTTGCTGAGGATCGTGATTCCTCGTTCACGCTCGAGGTCGTTGGAGTCCATCACCCGGTCACGGACGGCCTCGTTCTCACGGAAAAGCCCAGCTTGGCGGAAAAGTGCATCCACCAGCGTGGTCTTGCCATGATCAACGTGCGCGACGATGCCGACATTCCGAACGTCCATGGGGGTGCTTGCGAGGGTACCTGCGGGGCTAGGCACGACCTAACCGATCGCCGATCGCTCACAATCGGGTCATGGGGCGTTCGGGCCAATTCACAGGGCGGGATACCTGGCCGGAGGGCTTTTTCCTTCCACCCACTGGGCCCGATCTCGCCGAGTTCTATCGCGAGCACGGGTACGCAGTGGTCACGGGTGCGTTTGGGGCCGAGGCGGTCGCGGCCCTCAACGCTGAGACCTTGGCCGTGTGCCGGGGGGAGCGAGGGGCCGTAGCAGGTCTGGGAGACCCGACCCAAGGCGAATCGGACTCGGACGTGCTTGCGCGGACGCTCTGCATCCACTTTCCTCACAAGATCTCGCGTCTCATGTTCGACCAGTTGAGCGATCCCGCGATCGTCGAGGTGCTTCGACAGGTGATCGGGCCGAACGTGAAATGCATGCAGTCCATGCTGTTCGTCAAAGCAGCGGGGAAGCCGGGCCAGGCGTGGCACCAGGACGAGGACTATATCCCGACTCGCGACCGCTCCCTCACCGGGGTTTGGCTCGCGCTCGATGACGCGACGGTCGAGAACGGTTGTCTGTGGGTGATCCCAGGCTCACACCGTCCCGGTGTGCTTTGGCCCATGCATTGGCACGGGGATGCGCGGTTCGACTGTGCGTGGGAGTCGGTCGGGTTTCCGTTCCGTGAGGAGGACGCGGTTCCCGTGGAAGTGCCCGCTGGCTCGATCGTCGTCTTTCACGGCTACCTCCTTCACCGCTCGCTGCCAAACCGGTCGAAGTCAGGTTTTCGTAGGGCCTTGGTGAACCACTATATGTCTGCCGAGTCGCTCTTGCCTTGGATCTGGCCCTCGCAGCCTACGGGGATGGCGCAGCTCGACCACCGGGACATCGTGCTCGTGTGCGGGAGCGACCCCTATGCCGCCCAGGGGACTGCCGACGTGATGTCCGCCCATATCCGTCCCGACGGCGAAGGGGGCTGTGGGGATGGCTTGCCTTACGACCGCGATAGGGGATACGGCTAGCGCGGGAGGGCGGGATACATTTCGCGGCTGAGCCCGAGGACGTCCACCTTCCATCGGCCGCCGTCCTTCACGAGATCGAGGCTGAAGTTCTCCTCATACGCCCATTTCGTGCCTGCGTCTCGTACGAAATCCATGCTGACGGTCGCTCGATCGTTGGGCAGGACCGTGAAACCTTTGAACCTCCAGACGAACCGGAAGTACTCGGCGCGATCGAGGGTCTTCTTCCAGGACTCGATCTTCGAGGCCCGTTCGCGCGGAGGCTTGAAGTAGCTTCGATCCGCAAGGGTCGTAGCATCGCCCTTCGCGAGAGCGACCATGAATTCTTGGGCCGCGCCTTCCGGTGATTCGGCCGAGAGGGCCGCGAGTACCGCCAAGACGACGATGGCCGCGCCCGTGGCGAGGAGCAGCCAATGAACCCGGCCTCTTCGGTGCATGCACTCGAATTAAACCCGAGGCGCCTACATTTGCCTCAGGATCGAGACGGTTGCGACCGCGTCCACCCTCCAGGCCCCGCCCACTTTGACTAGGCTGAAGGGGATGAACGCCAGGGGCCTCCCGGTCGGGGCCGTGTACAGAGCGACGATCTGGCCTTGCCGGCCCCGTTTCTCCTCATTCACAAACCTTACCGAAGGGTTGAGCTGCTGGAGCCGGGAGACGTATTGGGTCAGCGCCTGGCAAGCCGGGTGGTCAGGTGGTTGCAAGAGCGAGGCCTCAAGCATTTCGCCGTCTTTCCGAGCGATGGCCTCGTGGTACCGGGTGATCGCGCTCACTGGTCCCCGGTTCTGGGAGACCGCAAAAACGCTCACGGTCAGCCCCGCCAGGAGCACGGAGGCGAGGATCGAGCCGATCTGACCAGGCTTCCGCGGCACGCCCTATTTTGCACCAAAGGTGAACCGAAACCTATGGCGGACGTCTTGAACTATGATTGTATTGTCGGAGAAGCACGATGTCGAACCCCGTAAGCCGTAGAGACCTCTTCAAGACCGGAGGCGTGATCGCCGTGGGGCTCGTTGCGCCCCCTTGGCTGGCGCGGGTCGCTCGGGCCGACATGCTCCGCTCGGCCGCCGGCGGGACCGCTCCGGACAGTGTCCTTGTCGTCTGTCAACTCTCCGGCGGCAACGACGGCTTGAACACCTTGATCCCTTATGCAGATGCCAAGTATCGCGAGCTCCGGCCCCAGCTCGGGATCGCGGAGGATCGGGTGATCAAGGCGACCGACAGTTTGGGCTTCCACCCTTCGATGGCGGGGATCGCGGAGCTGTATCGCGAGGGCAAAGTCGCCTTCGTGCAAGGTGTGGGGTATCCAAACCCTGACCGGTCGCACTTCAAGAGCATGGAGATCTGGCAGACCGGCTCGCCCGATGGCTCCCTCAAGTACGGTTGGCTCGGGAGGCACTTCGACAACTTGATGGACCAAGGGCCGGTGAGCCCGGTCGTCGGGATGGGTCTTTCCGTGGAGAAGCCCCGCTCCCTGGTCGCAGGGAAGGCCGCGATTCCTTGTTTCGCGAGCCTTGCGGACATTCAGAACATGGTCGGAGACCCCGATGCAGAGCGGAGACTGCGCGAGATCCAAGGCTCCGAGAAGGGCCCGGACGATCCGCTCAGGGTCGTTCAACTTGCGAACCAGTCCGCCCTCGATGCGATGACTGAGTTGAAGTCCAAGCTCGCAACGAAGTCACCGGCCCAGACCTACGGCGAAGATTCGTTCGGCAAGGGATTCCGGCAAATCGCCCATATCCTCATGTGCTCGCCGGCGACACGGGTCGTCTATTTCAGCGCAGGAGGGTTCGACACCCACAGTCGGCAACCTGACCAGCACGCCAAGTTGCTCCAAGGGCTGAGCGACGCCCTGCTTGCCTTCCAGCGCGAGATGGAGGCGGCGGGCCGGGCCGACAAGGTCACCGTGATGTGCTTCAGCGAGTTCGGCCGCCGTGCCTATGAGAACGGGAGCCAAGGAACCGATCACGGGCAAGCAGGCCCGATGGTGCTCGTGGGCAAGCCGGTGAAGGGTGGGATGTATGGTCAGACTCCGAGCCTCACCGACCTCTCGCGGGGCGACCTCAAGTGGTCCACCGACTTCCGACAGGTCTATGCGACCGCGCTGGACGACTGGATGGCGTCCGACTCGGGGGCAGTCTTGGGGAAGGAGTTCGGCTCGCTCGGTCTGTTCGCCTAGCTAGGAAACGTCGTCTCGAGTGCCTCAGCCAATGCTTTACGCAAAGCGGCGGGGTCGGCCGCGACATGGTCGGCGAGCCGGGTGACGGGCCGGGCATGAATGCCACAGGGAACGATGAGTCCGAACGGGGAGAGATCGTTGACGCAATTTACGGCGATCCCATGAATGGAGACCCAGCGCTTTACCTTGACGCCGATCGCGGCGATCTTGGCAGGCTCGTCTCGTGGGCCGGTCCAGACCCCGGTGTGCGGCGGAAACGGGAACGCGGTCAATCCTAGCTTCCCTAAGGCGAGAATGACCGCGTCTTCGAGGCCCCGCATCCACTTGTGCAGGTCGCTGCCATGGCGACGCAGATCGAACACGGGATAGGCGACGACCTGGCCAGGCCCATGGTAGGTGACGTCGCCGCCACGGTCGGTCTCGACGACTGCGATGCCGCGCGCCTCATACTCCGACTGGGGCAAGAGAAGGTTCTCGGGATGAAACGAGGCACCGAGGGTCAAGACAGGGTCGTGCTCGACGAAGAGGAGCGTGTCTTCCGCACCGCCCTGTACGTCTTGCCAGACTTCGAGTTGCCGAACCCAGGCCGCCCGATATTCGAGCCGACCGAGGTCGAATTGGCGCATGGTGCGGCTACTCGGCGGGCTTGTCTTTGCTGGCTGCGGGCTTTTTCACCGTCGTCTTCTTGGCGGCGGGTTTCTTGGCGGCGGCTGGCTTGGCCTCCGCAGCGGGCTTCGCGGCGGGCTTCGCGGTGGGTTTCTTTGCCGGTTCCTTCTTCACGGTCTCCGCTGTGGCGGGCTTGGCCGCCGACTTCGCGGACTTGCTGCCAGCCTTCTTCTCAGCGATCGCCTCTTGGACCAGTTCCTTGATCCGCTTCTCTTTCCGGCGTCGCCTCGCGCGCAGTTCCTTGTTTCGAACTCTCATGGGACGTTCGATCTTACCTGGACGGGCCTTCGGGCACGACGGGCCTCACCGTGGTCGGTTTGGGGCTGGGCATGGACTTGGGGATCGTTGTCACGGCCCCAGGCATCGCCGCAAGCTGGCTCATGGTCACAAAGTAGTAGCCCTTAGCGCGCAGTCTCCGGATGATGTTGGGTAGAGCCTCCAGCGTGGGTTCCATCGGGTCGTGGAGGATCATGATCGCACCCGGCTTCGCGGCGGCGACCGCGCGGTCGGCAACTTGCTCTGCTGTCGGCTCGTTGCCTTGCGAGGTGAAGTCGCCCGCACTGACCGTCCACAGGGCGACGGTCTGGCCTAGCGCATTGGAGACCTCCACCAGGCTCGGGTCCACCGTGCCACCGGGTGGACGGAAGAACGCTGCGCGAACCTTGGTCGCCGACTCGATCGCATCGTTGGCACGGGCGATCTCCCAAGTGAGTTGCTTGGCTGTGAGCTTGTCGGAGCGGATGTGGTTCATGCCGTGGTTTGCGACCTCGTGTCCGTCCAGAGCGATTCTGCGGGCAAGCTCCGGGTGCTTTCGGACGTTTCGGCCGATGAGGAAATGGGTCGCGACGACGTGGTTCGCCTTGAGAGTGTCGAGCAGTCGGTTGGTGAAGCCCTCGTGGGGCCCGTCGTCGAAGGTCAGCGCGATCGCATAGACGTTCGGGTTCCCTTGGGAGATCTGCTTCACCAAGGGTTTGACCGGACGGTAGGCCTTGGGTCGTTCGGGCTCCGCTATGTCCTCCTTGGAGAAGCCGCTCACACCTTGGGGCAGGTAAGCGACCGTGAGTAGCGCGAGGAGCGAGACCAAGATCCTTCCCATCCGCATGGCAACGTCTTGCGCCAGCCGCTGGCTATGAATTCAGCAACTGGCGCAGAACGTACTGTAGCACCCCACCGTGCCGGTAATACTCCCGCTCGATGGGGACGTCAATTCGCACATGGGTGGAAAACTCCGTGACCTTCTCGGGCTTCGATGCCACTACGCGCACCGTGCCTTCGGGAAAGCCCGTGGAAAAGTTCTCCGGGAAGCTGACGACCTCGTAGGTCTCTGAGCCGTCGAGGCCCAAGGAAGCGGCACTCTCGCCGCGCATGAACTCGAGCGGGAGCACGGCCATGTCCACAAGGTTCGAGCGATGGATCCGCTCGAAAGACTCGGCGATGACCACCCGCACACCGAGCAGATAGGTGCCCTTGGCCGCCCAGTCCCGGCTCGACCCCGTACCGTACTCCTTCCCTGCGATCACCACGAGGGGGATCCCGGCTTTCCGCGCGTTCACCGCGGCTTCGTAGATGGTCGTGGTCTCCCCCGTCACGGGGTCGGTCGTGAATCCACCTTCAAGGCCTGGGGCGAGAGCGTTTCGAAGGCGAACGTTGGCGAAAGTGCCGCGGACCATGACCTCGTGGTTGCCTCGTCGGGAGCCATAACTGTTGAACATCCGCGGGTCAACACCGTTCTCGACCAAGTACTTCCCAGCGGGCGAATCCAGCTTGATCGCACCGGCCGGTGAAATGTGGTCGGTCGTGATGCTGTCGCCAAGCAGAGCGAGCGCGCGCAAGCCGGTGAGCGGGGCAACTTCCGCCTCGGACTCGACGGGCATGTCATCAAAGTAAGGAGCCTTTCGGATATAGGTGGACGAGGGCTCCCAGGAATAGTGTTCGCCAGCCTCGGGTTGGATCTCCTTCCATCGTTCGTCGCCTTCGAAGAGGTGGCTGTAGGTCTCGACGAACATGGAGCGGTTCACGTGTTGGGCGATCACCGCGTCAATTTCTTGTGACGTGGGCCAGACATCGCGCAAGAACACCTCGCGGCCCTCGGGAGTGGTCCCCAAGGGGATCTGCGCGATATTGACCTCGATGCTTCCCACCAGTGCGTAGGCGACGACGAGGGGCGGCGACATGAGGTAGTTCGCCTTGACGTCGGGGTTGATTCGACCTTCAAAGTTGCGGTTGCCACTGAGCACGGACGCGACGGCGAGGTTCTGATCGCGAACCGCGGCCAGCGTCTCCTCTGGCAAAGGTCCAGAGTTCCCGATGCAGGTCGTACACCCGTAGCCGACGACCCCGAACCCCAGTCCTTCCAGGTCGGCAAGGAGGCCGGAGCGCGAGAGATACTCCGTCACGACGCGAGAACCTGGTGCCAACGACGTCTTGACCCAGGGCTTGGGCTTCAAGCCGAGCTCGCGCGCTTTGCGGGCGAGCAGCCCCGCCGCGACCATCACGTTCGGGTTGCTCGTGTTCGTACACGAGGTGATCGCGGCGATCACGATGCTCCCGTCCGTGAGGTACTGGGTGGAGTCCGTGGCCACGGTACCGTCCCGCTTGGGGAAGGCGGCGGCGAACGAGTCCTTGGCGCGGCTCAAGGGCGAGCGGTCCTGGGGTCGTTTCGGGCCCGCGACCGAAGGCTCGACGGTACTGAGGTCGAGGGTGAGGGTGGAGGAGTACGTGGCCTCGGGTGCGGACGGATCCCACCAGAGCATGTTCGCCTTGGCATAGTCTTCGACGAAGCGTACGTGCTCCTCGCTCCGCCCACTCATTCGGAGGTAGCGCAGGGTCTCGCCGTCCACGGCGAAGAACCCGCAGGTCGCCCCGTACTCGGGCGCCATGTTCGCGATCGTTGCTCGGTCTGCCAGCGTCATGCTCGCGGCACCGGGGCCATAGAAATCGACGAACTTTCCGACCACGCCCTCCTTTCGCAGGAGCTCTGTGACGACCAGGACCAGGTCGGTGGCGGTCGTGCCTTCGGGGAGCCGTCCGGTCAGCTTGAACCCAACGACCTGGGGAACGAGCATCGTATACGGCTGGCCGAGCATCGCCGCCTCCGCCTCGATGCCTCCCACACCCCATCCCAGCACACCGAGGGCGTTGACCATTGTGGTGTGGGAGTCTGTGCCGACCAGGGTGTCGGGGAAGGCGACCTTCCCTTCAGGGGTCTCTGTGTCGAACACGACCCTGGAGAGCCGTTCCAGATTGACTTGGTGGCAGATGCCCGTGTTGGGAGGCACGACGGCGAAGTTGCCCAGGTTTTGTTGGCCCCACTTGAGAAACTCGTAGCGCTCGGCGTTGCGCTCGAACTCCATCGAAAGGTTGAAGTCCAGGGCCCCAGGAATACCGAACCGGTCAACCTGTACGCTGTGATCAATCACGAGCTCGACCGGGGCGAGAGGGTTGATCTTGTTCGGGTCCCCGCCCAGGTTTCGGATCGCGTCCCGCATGCTCGCCAGGTCCACGACGCACGGGACCCCGGTGAAGTCTTGCAACAAAACGCGGGACGGCGTGAACGCGATCTCGTGGCTGGGCTCGCTCCCGGGCTCCCACTCGAGGAGAGCGTCCACGTCGGCCTTTCTCACCTTGACCCCGTCCTCGTTGCGAAGGACGTTTTCGAGCAGAACCCTCAAGGAGTAGGGCAACCGTTCGATGCTGTGTCCCTGCTCGACGAGCGCTTCGAGGCTAAAGTACGCGGCTTCTCGCCCATCGAAAACACCTGTGCGCCTTGTTTGGTAACTGTCGCTGTTCGCCATGGTCCCTCGTATTCATCCTACCTATCAGGCGAGGGAGGAACTAGTTCGGCTAACGGCCATAGAGGAAGAGTTCTTCGTAGCTTCCACCCACGCCACAAGCCCTGGGGCTTGGCAGCGGCACGGGCTTCATGGAGCCGTCCATCTTGATCCGGACGAGGACTCCTTGGTTCCTGACAGGGCCATGCTCGCTAGTCGCACCTTGATAGGAGCAGCCCTCGCTCCGCGAGTTCCAGACGGAGCAAAGCAAGCCTACCGAAGGCACCGAACGCAACGACTGCCACGTGTGCCCGGTGAAGCGGCCCTCGAACGCGCGAAGGTAGGCGAAGCTGATCCGGAAGGGGCTGCGCCGAGGGCTCTCCTGCACGAACAGGTCCGCCGGGAAGTCACCCGCAGGGGTTGAACGGAACGGGTCTCGGTGGGCGCGCCAGAGCTCTATGGGCACCGAAGAGACAGGGATGTCTCCGAGGCTCCTGGGCGCGTCGCCGACCGTGTCCTCGTACATTTGCCAGGCAAGGTAGATCTGCCGCATCGCGGAGATCTCCTCAGTTCGATACGAAGAGTCCTTGGCCTGGGCATAGACCGGGAAGAGCAGGGCCGCCAAGATCGCCAGGATCGCCGTGACGACCAACACCTCGATGAGGGTGAACGCCCGGCTCACGGCTTCGCTCGCTTTTGGGTCCTCAGCGCGACGAGCGTTGGGCCTGTCCCCATTGCCAGTGCGAGGATCGCCGCGAGCGCGGCGTGCGGGCCCGACCAACGCGCGAAGGTCGCCCATCACACAGACGCTTGCGACGGAGAGCCCGAGCGCAACCCACCTCACCGTGCTTCGTCGCAAGACGGCAGCGAGTTGCAGGACGATGGACAAGACGGCCCAGACCAACCAACTCGCGTCCGGCATGAGCTCGGCTGGGTTCCATATTGTCCCCAAGCTGGGTGCCCAGGGAACCTCGATTCCCTGTGCGATCGCAGGTCCGACGATCAGGCAAAGATTGTAGAGCGCCAGGGCCGTGAAAAAGCCTAGGGCCACGGTCACGACCGGGAGCCAAGCGCGGTTTGCCCCGCTCAAAGCACTCCCCGGCGACCTTGCTTGGTCCATGCCCACGCGCCTAGTTCGCGTTGCAGAGGAAGTTCGGGGTCGTCGCACCGCCACCCGCGGTGCAACACTTGCCCGTGTTGTAGGTTCCTACGCACGTGGCCGGGTCATATTGGCCCTGTCCGTTCGGGCAGCACCAGGTCGTGCAGATTTGGCTGTAGGTGTAGCCCTTGGACTGATTGCCTCCACAACCGGTGTAGTTGCAGGTGTGAACCGTTCGGTTGGCGACCTGCGTCCGGCCTTCGCAAGCATCTTGGAGCTGGGCGTGGACCATGGTCAGGGCACACGCCAAGGCGCAGAACGTTAGGACGACTCTACGTTGCGTACTTTGGAAATACCTCCAGCTATGTTCTACCGAATGGGTTCAGTCCTTTGTTCTTTTTTTTGACTTTTTCTAGCCGTGGCTGGTCAGTCCGTTGAACCTAGGTCGTGCAGCAAGGTCTTCACGAACTGATCTTCCCAACCCTCGTCGAACGCCCAACCTTTGTATTCGCTCATGACGGTCCCTCGCTCGTCCACGACGAAGAATGCAGGGGTTTGATCCAGCATCCCGCGAAGCTGGACGCTTTTCTCCCCCCTTGCTAGAACGGACCCGCCTGGGGGCAGCCCCAAGTAGGGGTCTGGACTGAGTTCAGGCTCGAGAGCCAGCCGCTCCAGAGCCTCCGCACAAGGTCGGCACCCGCGAGACCAAACGATGACGAGCCTGCGGCCCTTCTTCGGGATCTCGAAATCCCCTAGCTCGCGCAAGTCCTTTCCTAACCAACTGGTTGAAGACCTAAGCAGGTCCGCGGTCGCAGGCGCCGGGGTTCGAGGTGTGAGAAGCCAGGCTGCGGCGACGACGAGCGGCGACAGGACGACGGTCCAAGGCCTGCGGCTCAAGGGGGTTGCTTCTCGGGAAGCGAAAGCGAAAGAGACGAGCGAACATCCCCCCGCGACCACAGAGCATGCGACACAGTCCGTTCCCGCCGCAAGAGTGGCTGCAACCTGCCCGAGTATGGTGAGCGACGTGAGCAGGGCGAGAATCACCGGTGTGACGAACCCCGCGCCCAGGGCCATCGCTGCTGCGGTGAGGACGCCCGCCCCCAAGGCTTCGACCCGAACTCCCATGTAAGAGGATGGCTCACAGGTCGGACACCCAGCCACCAACTTTTGGACTGCCGCGCCAGCGGCGACGGTCAGCCCTGCGGGGAAAACCCAGAGCGAGGGGCCGAGCAGCATTCCGAGCGCTGCACCCGCGACCGTACCCAAGTACACGGCGGGAAGCCGTTGCGACTCGACGGACCGGGTACCGGCTTCCGTGGCCCTGGCGATGTCGGCAATGGACGTGCTGACCGAGACCGTCCTACCTCCACGCTCCGTGTAGACGGCGAGGCGGCCCTGGAACGGCATTTGGCGTCGAAGCTCCGTCGCAAGGGCGGAACCGGCGCGGGTGTATCGGAAGACCGCGGTCTGGGTAGCCAACTCTCGGAAGAAGAGGTCGTCGCCGGGGCTCCTACTGGAGACCACCATGTACCTTTCTCCCTTTCGACCGACGTCCCACTTGGTCCACACGGAGGTGCCGATCCCAAACAGGGCCAGCGCGAGGGCCACATATGCAAAGAACTTGGCCAAGGCCACCAAGGGGTCCGGGCCGCGAGAACCGACCTTTCGGACATGGATGTGCACGATTCCAGTAGTGAAGTTACCCTCTACTCGATAGCAAGGAACTCGTGGATCACTTCGGCTTGTCGGCGAGTGAGGGTTGGCACCGCCGCGATCTGCTCGACCGTGGCATGGCGGATCGCGGCGATCGAGCCGAAGGACCGGAGCAGCATCCGCCTACGTCGCGGGCCGATCCCTGGGATCTCGTCGAGCACACTCCCGTGCATCCTCTTGTCCCGGAGCTTACGGTGGTAGGTGAGGGCGAATCGGTGCGCCTCGTCCCGGAGCCGGGTGAGCAGGACCAGGGCAGGTGAGCCGATCGGGAGGATGATCTCCTTGTACCCGTCCCCGACCCTCACGTAGAGGATCTCCTGCTTCTTCGCCAGGCCCGCCATCGGGAGTTCCAGCCCCAGCGAAGCACTGGCCGCGAGTGCGGCTCCGAGTTGGCCCTTTCCCCCGTCAATGACGATCAGATCGGGAAGGACGGAGAACTTGGGGTCGCCGTCGAGGTAGGCGCGAAGGCGCCGCGTCACGGCTTCTCCCATCATCGCGAAGTCGTCTGGGCTCTCGGGGTGCCACTTGATTTTGAACCGTCGGTACTCGGACTTTGCGGCGGCCCCGTCCTGGGCGACGACCATCGAGGCGGTGGGCGCCGTGCCCTGCACGTTACTGATGTCGAAGGCTTCGATGCGCCGGGGGGGCGAGGGGAGCCCCAGCTCCTGCGCGAGCACGGCGGCCGCCTCTTCCCCCCACGCCTCTCGGCTGGCGAGCTCGGTCGCATAGACCTTGAGGGACTCGGCCGCATTCTCGGCGGCCATGTCCACGAGCCCAAGGCCCTCGCCGCCCTGGGGCACCTCGAGCGTCACTGCGGAGCCCCGCTTTTGTCGTAGCCATTGCTGGACGATCTTGCGTTCCTCGAACTCGGCAGGCAGGAGGATTTCGCGAGGGACCTCCGGAGCGTCGGCGTAGTACTGCTTTACGAACTCTTGGACCAGCTCTCCAGGGGGGCGGTCGGCGGTGCCGTCCAAGACGAACTGCTGCTGACCGACCAGCTTGCCGTTCCTCACATAGAGGACCTGCACGGCGGCCATCCTTTCGTCCTTGACGACCGCTACCACGTCGCGGTCCACCTCGTCGGAGCTGAGCACTTTCTGCCGCTCCAGCACGTGGCGGACGGCTGCGGCCCGGTCTCGGAGCTCGGCCGCCTTCTCAAACTGCTCCGCATCTGCGGCGAGCGTCATCTCCTGCTCCATCTCGGCCACGAGGGACTCGCCGTCGCCTTTCAGGAAGCGCTCGACCTGACCGATCACGCAGAGGTATTGCTCCCTATCGGCGATTCCCGCGCAGGGTGCAAGGCACTGACCCAGATGGAAGTAGAGGCATGGCCTTTGTTCTTCGCGGCCGCTCCAACTCTTGCCGCACGGGATGAGGGGAAAGACCTTGTGAAGGAGCTTGAGCGTGTCCCGAACGGCATACGCGCTAGAGTAGGGCCCGAACGTCTTGCCCTGTCCCCGCTTCGGGTTTCGAGTGAAGAGGACGCGGGGGAACGCCTCCTTCGTGACGACGATGAACGGGTAGCTCTTGTCGTCACGGAGGCGCACGTTGAAGGGTGGCCGGTGTTTCTTGATGAGGTTGCACTCAAGAACCAGGGCCTCGAGTTCCGTTTCGACAACGATCCACTCGATGTCCCGTGTCCGCTTCACGAGCCTTTGGATTCGTGGCCCGTGCTTTGCGCTGGCTTGGAAGTAGCTCCTCACCCGGTTGCGAAGGTTGATGGCCTTCCCTACATAGAGGACAGCGTCGCTCTCGTCTCGATAAAGGTAGCAGCCTGGCGAGGTAGGGAGCTGCTTCAGCCTCTCGGTCACAGTCACTGGCAACCCGCGTCCGTTCATGGGGCTGCTTCTGGGATACCTATTTTCCGAGGGCCTCGTCTATGGCGGATTCGAAGCGACCGAATTCGGCCGGGGCTAGGTTCACAAAATTCGACTGGACTACCGCCTCCCGGTACACAAGGGTGGTCGTCCGAACGGACTTGCCGAGGTTGATTTCGAACGAGGTGACGGCCGGTGAGCTCGGCGAGATGAGCGCGAGCGAGACCGAGTGAAGGCCGGCTTCCGAAGCGAGCCGGGTGAGCCTGGCCTGGTCGTTCTCTGGCGACTCGAGGAAGACGAGAAAGGCGACGAGGCGGTCCGTCCCTTGAAGTCTGCGATTCGAGGTCTCGACTCTATGCTCGAGGGTCTCCGCGAGGGCCCGGAGGTTACGGTCGCTCTCGTCCCGCACCCATACCATCACGGCTGGGTTGGAGGGGAAGGTGCAGACCGGGCAGGTCTCGGTTCCCGCGAAGGGGCCAGTCACGTGGTGCGGCTCGAAGGCGACTACATACTCGCCACGTTCCAACCCCGAGGTTGGGTTTAGAACCGCGAGAGCGGCGAGGAAGGCGAGGGTAGGCAAAGTTTAGAACAGTGCCGGACCAACCCCTTGGCTTCGAGGTTGGCCCGGCGAGGTTTGCACGCGCTACTTCGTGAGCTTGGCGATCGTGTCGCAGATCATCCCACAGCCCTTCTCGTCGGCGGGGACGTTGACCAGGTTCGCCTGGACCTTCCAGTCCTTGTAGGCGATGAGGGTGCTCTTGACCTCCTTGTCGAGGTTGATCTTGTACTTCGCGACGCTCGGGTCGTCCTTACCGATCACGGCGAACGCGACGTCCTTCACTCCGCTCTTCTCGGCGATCTTCGTGAGGTGGCCGTTGCAGGCGGTGCAGTCCGTGCTCATCCCGACCATCACGATCATCGCCTTGAACTCGGCGTCCTTGTGCGAGTCAATGTTCATCTGGAGGCTCTTGGCCAGCGCGATGATATTCTCATCGGTCTCGCCATTGACCCAGATTTGAACGGCGGGTCGGGCCTGGAAGGTGCAAGGGAAGCAGTTCTTGGTGCCGGCGAGCGGCCCCGCGACGTGGCTGGGGTGGAACGGTGTGACCGACTCGCCTGCTTTGAGGCCGGACTCGACCGTGCGCATGGCGATGACGGGGACGGCGAAGGCAGCGAGAGCCGCGGCAGCAATGAGAAGCTTGTACATGGTTGTCTCCTTAACGTCGGCGAATGCGCGGAACGCATCCCCTTGCGTATGTATAGTACGACGACCGCCGAAAGTTCCCTATGTGCTCGGCGAAAGGGCCTAGGACTGGCCTTGCTGCAGCCTCTTTTCCAACTCGTCCAGCTCGGCGTCGGCGGCCGAGTCGGCGGTCGCGTCCACTTGGGGCGCGGCTTCCGCCGTCGCCTCGGCACCGAGCCCGAGCCGCTCCTCGAGCTTCTTGAGCTCTTCGTCGGCGGCAGCGTCCATGGCTGCGTCCTCCATGGACATGATCTTGCCCTGCACGGAGCCGGAGAACATCTCCTGGCGCGCCGCTGCCTCCGCTTGCTTGTCGGCGATCTTCTCCCTGGCGGCGGCAAAGCTGCCTTCGAACTCGTTCTCGAAGGTCAGCCCTTCGAGGGCTTTGGTGATGGAGGATTGAATCTGCGACTGCTTCCACTGGGCCTTGAGCGCAAGCGCCTCGGCCGTCTTGCGTCGGACCTCCTCCTCTTGGCGCTTGATCGCGACCTTCACTTGCTCGACGGTCTCCACCGCGCCTTGATAGGTGCTTTTCAGCGTTGTGATCGTAGCGTCGGTCGTCGCCTTTTCGCGCAGGAAGTTCTTGGCGAGCTCTCGGTCGCCCTTCTTGAGCGCGGTCGTGGCCTGGGCCTCCATCTGGGCGGACTTCCGCTCGGCCTCTTCGAGCATGCCTTGGAGCCGGTTCTTCTGCGTGATCGCTTGGACAGCCTTCTCTCGGTTCGCGATGAGGGCCTGCTGCATGTCCCTTCTGGCTTGGTCCAGCATGATTTCCGGATCTTCCAAGCTATCCATTCCGCGGTTGAAAACCGCCTTGAGCCAAGCAAAAAACCTCTTGAACATCGTTGGTGTGTCCCTGTGTGCGCTACTGCCCGGATCACCAGAGCGCGATCCAGAGGCGCAAAGTATACATGGCGAAGCGACCTCGGGTTGCCGACCTGTGACCAGGGCTAGGTCACAGCGGCCGAATTTCGATGGACTTGAAGTCGGTCGGATGACTTTCGGCCTGGATCGCAATGTGCCCGCTGTCCAAGAGCTTCCACCCCCCGATGAGGAAGGGCTTCGCGGTCTCATCGCGCTCGTCGAGTTGTGGCTCGGTGTATTCGAGAACGAGCTCCCCGTCCAGGTAGTGGCGGATTCGCGCGCTACCGTCCACTTCGACCTCGGCCGTGTGCCACTCGTCCCCGTGGCACGTCTTCGAGCTTGAGTCCATGCAGTGCGCGAGGAAGAGCTTGCCCTGGTAGACGACGTTGGTGCCCGGAGTGCAGAGGTTGACGTTGTGCCGTTCGTTCTTGCCGTCACCGCCGAGCAGCTGCACTTCGATGGAGACCGGGAACTCCTGGTCCAAAGTCAGGGACCACGGGGCTTGGCTGTGGATCATGAGCCCGTTGTTGCGCCAGGCCCACGCTGGCCCGCCAAGGCACTGCTCGCCCACGAAGCGGTACACGGCCCGGAGGCGGTATCGCGAGTAGGTTCGGTTGGTGTACAAGTGGCCGAACCTGCCGTTGAACTCCCCCTTATATTGGTCGTATCGGACCTTGAGGAGGCCGTCCTCGACGCGAAAGGTGTCCGCGTAGTTCTCTCCCACCGGAAAGCCCTTGATCTTTGCCGTCCAACCGGTAAGGTCCTTGCCGTTGAAGAGTTGGGTCCACGGGGCCGTCTGTGCGTGGATCGCAAGCGAGCCGAGGAGAGCCGCCAACATACTCCCGATAGTACCGTCCACAGGTCGGTTGTGCGTCCTAGGCGAGGATGTCGTGAACGACGTGGCCGTGGACGTCGGTCAGGCGGAAGTCCCTGCCTTGATACTTGTACGTGAGCTGAGTGTGGTCAACGCCCAAGAGGTGGAGCAGGGTCGCGTTGAGGTCGTGTACGTGCACCGTCCCTGGCACCCACTCGTCCACGGAGGGAGTGACCACGTTCCCGCTCCCGTCCACGATGTTGTAGCCGTAGTCGTCGGTGTGGCCGTAGACGGTGCCGGCCTTCACGCCTGCGCCGGCCAACCACATGGTGAAACAGCGCGGGTGGTGGTCTCGGCCATAGTTCTCCCGGCTCAGCGCGCCCTGGCAGTAGACGGTCCGGCCAAACTCGCCCCCCCACACGACCAGCGTGTCCTCGAGCAGCCCGGTCCGTTTGAGGTCCTTCACCAGGGCGGCGCAGGCTTGGTCCACGTCCTTGCACTGCGAGGGAAGGTCACCGGTGAGATTGGAGTGTTGATCCCAACCACGGTGGAAGATTTGGATGAAGCGCACGTCGCGCTCGGCAAGCCGCCTCGCAAGGAGGCAGTTCGCGGCGAAGGTGCCGGGCTCCTTGCTCGCCTCGCCGTAGAGCTCGAAGACCTCGTTCGGTTCCTTGGAAAGGTCCATGAGCTCCGGCACACTGGTCTGGAGCTTGTAGGCCATCTCGTACTGCTCGATCCTCGCGGTCACCTCGGGGTCTGCGATCTCGCGGAAGTACCCTTGGTTGAGGACGGAGATATCGTCGAGCATCTCCCGGCGCGACTTGCGATCCATCCCATCGGGATCACGTAGGTAAAGCACGGGATCGCCGGTGTGACGCAGCGCGACGCCTTGGTGCTCGCTGGGCAGAAACCCGCTGCCCCAGAGGCGGGTGAAGAGCGCTTGGTCCACCTTGCCGTTCGAGACCTTGCTGTGGAGCACGACATAGGTAGGGAGGTCCTCGTTCATCGAGCCGAGGCCATAGCTGACCCAGGAGCCGAAGCTCGGTCGGCCGGGGAGCTGGCTGCCAGTCTGGATGAAGGTCACGGCCGGGTCGTGGTTGATCGCGTCCGTCCACATGGATCTTACGACACAGAGGTCCCCGACCACGCTCGCCGTGTGCGGCAGGAGTTCGCTCACCCACACCCCGTCGGCTTGGTTGTCGTGCTTGTTGAACTTGTAGATCGAGGGTGCGACGGGAAACCTTTGCTGGCCGCTCGTCATCGTGGTCAGGCGCTGGCCCATCCGGATCTCCTCCGGGAAGTCGGTGTCGAACTTTTCGGCGAGCTTCGGCTTGTAGTCCCACAGGTCCATCTGGCTTGGCCCGCCGTTCATGAAGAGGACGATGATGCGCTTTGCCTTGGGGGCGAGGCCCGTGAGGAAGCCCTCGGCGGGATGGCGCTGAGCGCCAGGCGTCGCGGGGAGCCCACTCGCGAGGAGCAGCCTGCCGAGGGCGGCGGTTCCCACACCCAGGGCCGCGCGGCCGAAGAGCTGCCTGCGGGTGAGCGCCAGTTCGAATTCACGGATAGGGTTCATGGGGTGCTCTCAGGGGAGGTTGAGGAACTCGTGCAGGTTCATGACCGTGCTACTGACGAGCATCCATGCGGCGGACTCGGCGGCCACGTCTTCAGCGGGAGGGGGGTAATCGCCGACCTTCAGCAGTGCTTCAGCTTGGTCGGGCGCGGCTGAGAACCGGGCCCGATAACGCTCGATCGCGCCAAGAAGTAGCTCCATCTCGTCGGGCTTGGGTTCCCGGCAGAGCGTGGCCTCGAACAACCTGCAAAGACGATCGTGGTCGCTCGTTCTCTCTTGGGCGAGCCGCTGTCCGAGCACCCTTGCCGATTCGAGGTAGGCATCCTCGTTGAGCGTGAGGAGGGCTTGCATCGGGGTGTTGGTCCTGGAGCGCCGCACGGTGCACGTCTCGCGCATCGGGGCGTCGAACGTGAGCATGGTAGGGTGCGGGCTCGTGCGCTTCCAGAACAAATAGAGACTTCGCCGATAGATCTCAGGCCCAGTGTCCTTGGTGTACTTCGAGGTCGTGCTCTCGAGGAACGCGATCGCCTCCCAGAGCCCTTCGGGCTGGTATGGCTTGAAACCCTGCCCCCCCTCTGACGTGACGAGCAACCCGCTTGCTTTCAGGGCTTGGTCGCGAATGACCTCCGCATCGAGCCTGAAGGACGGGCCCCGCGAGAGGAGCCGGTTCTCTGGGTCGGTCAACAGGGCCGCAGGCGAGATCTTGGAGGACTGTCGGAACGCTGCGCTCGTCACCATCAGGCGGTGGAGGGCCTTGACGTTCCAGCCCGACTTGACGAAACGGACGGCGAGCCAATCCAAGAGGGGTTTGTCCACGGGCCACTCCCCTTGGCTGCCAAAGTCCTCCGACGTCTTGACGATCCCCGTTCCAAAGTGCTGTTGCCAGATTCGGTTCACGAAGACCCTGGCTGTGAGAGGGTTCTGCTTCGAGACGAGCCAATGAGCGAGGCCGAGCCGGTTGTTCGGTTCGCTCGCGGGGAGTTCGCCCAAGAACGTGGGCAGTCCGCGCTTTACCTCTTGTTGAGGTTGGTCGTACTCGCCCCGTCTTAGAAGATAAGCGGGGACGGTCGGCCCTTCCTCGGCGACAAGCGACCGAGGCACCATGGCGTCAATCTTTCCCTCCTCGGTGACGAGGGCGCGGTAGCGCACCGCGGCCGGTGTGTCTGGGCCGGACCCGAGGTAGAGCTTGGTGAGTGCATGGCCGCTAGGATCCTTGGCTTGCTCTTTGGCCGCGTCGCGGGCCTTGGCCGGTAAGGGGTCTTCGAAGAGGACATAGATACCGTCGGGCCCGCCGCTGTTCACGATCTCGATCAGAAGCTCGTTGGCACCCAGTTTGAGGCTAGTCTCGACCGTATCAGGGGGGGCGGTTGCCCCACGAAGCACCTTGTTCTCGTGGACTTTAGCACCGTTGACCCAAACTCTCACACCATCGTCCGAGCTGAGCAGGAAGGTCTGTTTGCCTTCCTTCTTCGCGGTGAGCACGGTCCGCAAGAAGACGGCGGCGTTCTCTCGCCCCCCAATCCCTTCTTTGACTCTGCCGAGCGGGACTTCAATCGGCTTCCACGTCGCATTGGATTCCGCCCCGCCCGGTTCAGGCCCGAGCTCGGAGGCAAAGGCAGTGTCGAAATCCTTAGCCGGGTAGCTCTGCGAGACTTCCCATGGCCCCGGCGAGGGCGGGTCGCTCTGGAGCGTCTCGGACCAACGTGAAAGGTCAGAAGCCCGGACTGCTTTCAGCAGGGAGATCTGCTCGTTACGGATCCTTGTGAGCTGTGCGGCTTGCTCCGGCGAGGGCACGGGGAGGACAGGCTCAGGGGTGAGGAGGTTGCCGTCCAGCGGCTTGTCCTTCGTGCTATTGAAATATGCGTACAGCCGGAAGTAGTCCTCCTGCGTGATGGGGTCGAACTTGTGGCTGTGGCAACGGGCACAACCCACAGTGAGCCCGAGGAACACCGTGCTCGTGGTGTCTACCCGGTCGAAGGTGTTTCGGGCAAACACCTCGGCCTCGATCGCCCCCCCCTCGTTCGTCGTGGGGTTCATTCGGACATAGCCGGTGGCGAGGCGACTCGCGGTCGTGGGTTTGGGCACGAGGTCTCCCGCGAGTTGCCAGACTGTGAACTTGTCGAAAGGTAGGTTCTCGTTGAAAGCATCCACCACCCAGTCGCGGTAAGGCCAGACCAAGCGTTCGTTGTCAAGGTGCAGGCCGTGGGTGTCGCCATACCGTACGGCGTCGAGCCAGTACCTCGCAACGTGCTCGCCATAACGCGGGCTCGCGAGCAGTTGGTCTACGTATCGCTCGTATGCGTCCTTTCGCGTGTCCTGAAGGAAAGTGCGGAGCAACGTTTCGTCGGGTTGAAGCCCGGTGAGCGAGAGGGCGGCTCGCCGCGCGAGGGTGTGCCGGTCCGCCTCGGGCACGGGTTCAAGGCCGTGCTCGCGCAAACCGGCGAGGACGAAGGCGTCCACGGGGTTCCTACCCCACTTCGGCCCTTCGTTCTTCGGCACCTTCGGCTCGACCGGCGGCACGAACGACCAGTGCGGCTTGACTTCGGCACCTTGCTCGATCCACGCTCGTAAGACTGCGATCTCCTCCTCGCTCAGCCCCTTCTTCGAGTCGCTCGCGGGGGGCATGCGCGTGGCTTCGTCAGCCGTGACCCTGGCGATCAACCAAGACTCGTCCGGCTTGCCTGGGACGACCACCGAATAGCCGCCGCGGTCGCGCGTGAGGTCCTCGGCGAGGTCGAGCCGAAGACCGTTCGTCTTGGCGATCGCGGCGTCGGGGCCATGGCACTTGAAGCACCGTTGGCTCAGGATCGGCCGAACGTCGCGCCCGTATTCGATCTTTCTCGAAGACTTTTGCGGTGCGGGAGCGGGCGGGGCCGCGACCGCAACCACGAGAACCGTCCCTCCAAGAACGGCGAGCAGCGTCCTGGCACGGCCGAGCATCGAGCTAAAGACTACCCGAAACGGCATCCCGGACGACCTCGCAACGATTCCGGGACTCCCATTCCTCGGACTGTCCAGGTGACCCATTACGACTCCCGCCTCCTCGCAAGGAAAGGGTCGGGGCGACCGTCCCTGCCCATTCCGATCCCTACCTCGGTGCTCGACTTTGCTGCGGCGGAGCTTTGCAACGCGCAGAACGATCTGACGACATGAGGATGGGCGGGTCCGTTGCGCGCTGTTGACAAGGAAGGCGGCGCGTTGAAGTCGCGCTCCGGAACCCCCTCCCGGTTCGCTCCGCTCACCGACCTCCCCCATCGCGCAGGGAGGCGCCACGAGGGAGGTGGCGAGATAGCACCGGAGAGGGGTACTTGGTATGGCTTGGAGATTAGGGCCGCGCGCGAAAGGAGCGCGGGTGCGTCGTTGTATCCGTCTTGACGAGAGGCTGACCACCGCCTAGCCCCCTGCGCGAGACCGGGGACCGAAACCTCGCGATCCTGGCGAGTGTCCCAACTGCGGCCAGGCACCGGTGTACACTCTGCGCGTCGCCCCAGAGGGGACGCGCCTTTGCACGCCCATGTCGAACACCGGTACCGTCGTCCAAGTCACAGGCCCCGTTGTAGACTGCAGGTTCCCGACCAGCAGTCTCCCGGAGATCTACAACGCCATCAAGATCGCCGATGAGAAGCGGAACATCAATCTGACCGTCGAGGTCGCCCAGCACTTGGGCGACGACATGGTTCGGTGCGTCGCGCTCAGCAGTACCGACGGCTTGAAGCGCGGGCTCTCCGCCGTAGACTCGGGAAGCCCGATCACGGTCCCGGTCGGCGAGGCGACGCTCGGTCGGGTGTTCAACCTGCTGGGCGATCCGATTGACAATGGCGGACCGGTAGAGGCCTCTGCTCGCTTACCGATCCACCGTGACCCGCCGGGATTCGCCGAGCAGAGCGTGAAGGTCGAGTTGCTCCAAACCGGCCTCAAGGTCGTGGACCTCCTCGTCCCCTTCAACAAGGGAGGCAAGGTCGGTCTCTTCGGAGGTGCGGGTCTGGGCAAGACGGTTCTCATCCAAGAGCTCATCCGGAACATCGCGGTCGAGGCCTCGGGTGTCTCGATGTTCGCCGGCGTAGGGGAGCGGACTCGCGAAGGCAACGACCTCTGGCTCGAGATGAAGGAAGCCACCTTCCAAGACACGGACGGTACCACCAAGGCGGTCATTGACAAGACGGCCATGGTGTTCGGACAGATGAATGAGCCGCCCGGAGCCCGACTCCGCGTCGCGCTCACCGCCCTCACGATGGCCGAGTACTTCCGGGACGAGGTCGGCAGCGACGTCCTGATCTTCGTGGACAACATCTTCCGGTTCGTCCAGGCGGGATCCGAAGTCTCGGCGCTTCTTGGGCGAATGCCGAGCGCGGTCGGCTACCAGCCGACGCTCGCGACCGAGATGGGTTTCCTCCAGGAGCGAATCACTTCGACGAACAAGGGCTCGATCACGTCGGTCCAGGCCGTGTATGTCCCGGCTGACGACCCGACCGACCCGGCCCCTGCCACGACCTTCAGCCACTTGGACGCTTACGTCTATCTCGAGCGCGCCATTGCTTCGAAGGGACTCTACCCGGCGGTGGACCCGCTCGCCTCGACCTCGAAGAACCTGGACCCGCGCATCGTCGGGGCTGAGCACTATGACGTGGCTCGGCAGGTTCAGCAAATCCTTCAGCGGTACCGTGAGCTCCAAGACATCATCGCGATCCTCGGCATTGACGAGCTATCGGACGATGACAAGCAAATCGTCGCCCGAGCCCGCAAGATCGAGCGGTTCCTCTCGCAACCGAACTTCGTCGCCGAGCAGTTCACCGGGAACCCCGGCCGCTACGTGACGATTGACGAGACAGTCTCGGCCTTCGGCGAGCTGATCAAGGGCAATTTGGACGACATCCCTGAGCAGGCCTTCCTCTATTGCGGTGGGCTGGACGACGTGCGCGAGAAAGCGAAGAAGCTCGCCGCGGTCTAGTTCCGTCCGCCGTACTTCCCGGGCCCGCAAGGCACGCGCCTTGCGGGCCTCTTTCGTTTCGCGGTACTACAATCTCCTCAACGATGGAAGGGCTGGCTGGCAAGCGAGTGCTGGAGGCGGTCGAGGCGATGGTCGCTAAGTACCCGCAAGTCGTCGTGAGCCGCAACGAGCGGGGTCTCACCCTTACTGGCTCGCCCGGTGGCTTCGACATCAAAGTGACCGACGACGGGCACGAAGGGACGGTTTGGACGGGGATCTGGCACGACCACTTGGACGACCCCGAACAAGCGGCCCATCTTGTCGCTTGGCTCCTCTCGCCACGGGCGCGGGTGACCGAGAAGTGCAGAGCGGGCAAGGTCACGTTCACATCGCTCCACCTCATGGGGAATGACGGGACATGGAACCTCTACTCTCATGTGGGGAGGCTTACACTCGCGTTCGGTCAAAAGACGACGCGGGTGACTTCGAACTCGGTGATCGCACCGGAGGACGTACCGCAAACGAACCGCCCCGACGCGCCCTAGCAAGGTGGTTAGCCTGCCAGCTTAGTTGCGCTCGAAGCCAATTTGGTTGTACTCGGCGCGGAACCCGAGTTCCACGTTGAGCCCGAACATCGGATTGTTCTCCTCGTTGTCGGTGCCAAGTCTCCGAACCCCGGACCGTTGCGCGTTTCCGATGCTATGCACTTTGAGCGCGGCCGCGATGCCTCTCCGGCGATGGGTGCGCACGACCCCGGTGAGCCCGGTGGTCGCGAGCGAGGGGTTCACCTCGTTGCGGAAGAACATCGTCTCCCCGACCGGCTCGCCGCCCTCGAGCGCCACCATGGTTGTCGGCCAGTGCCTCTCCTCGGTGAGGATCATCTTGATCCACTTCGGCAGCGGGATGCCCTTCCAGTCATAGGGCAAGGGGACGTCCTTCATGATCGTCTCGTCGAGTTTCCAGAGGGGCTCGTACGCGGCCTCGCCGCGCTCGGCAATCAATTCGGCGTAGGACTTGAACTCGATTCCCGAACCAAGGCACTTGTCCACGGTCGGTTGCCACTTTTCCATAGGGAAGCCGGCCACGTCGAGAAAGCTCACAGGGTTTCGCTGCGTCTCTTGAAATCCTTGGGAGAGGAGCCATGCGATCCGTTCGGGGTAGCGCTCGTCCGACCAGGTACTCAAGGTTTTGGCACCGTCTGCGGTCGCGAGTTCGATCGCCCTGCTCATTCCCAGGGGAAAGCAGTCCGGTGACATGCGTGGGGCCTTGCACCGAACGTCGAACAAATCGGGCGAGTCGCTCCAGAACATCTGGATCGCTCGAATGTGGGCAACGGGTCGGCCGTCCACTTCCATGATCTCCCGGTGGCGCGGGGTGCCTTCCGGCACGACGACTTCGCTGTCTCGGATTTCCCTGCTCGTGGTGGGCTGGTCTGGGTCGTAGAGGCTGCTGAGGGAAGCGCAGACGTCATAGTCTGCGTCCGTCACAGCCGGACGGAAGCTCGGTGGAATCATCGCGCGATCGTACCTGCGGAACCTTTTGGGCCCATCGCGGCGTATGCGGTGCATGGGCAACCACAAGGGAGTTTCTCGAAGGCGACTGTTGAAGGCTGCGGCCGGTGCGCCTTTCGTTGCCTCGCTCGCGCCGTTGGCGGCGATGGCGGGCACGCTGGAGCCGACCCCGGAGATCCCGGACAACGACGACCCGACCCCATCGCAGACTGAAGGGCCGTACTATAAGCGAAACTCGCCGGAGAAGGCTAACCTTATGGTTGAGGGCGTGTCGGGCACCGGCCTGATCGTATCGGGCAAGGTGGTGGACACCCAAGGCAAGCCGATCGCCAAGGCGCTCGTGGACGTGTGGCACTGCGACCCCAAGGGCGACTACGACAACAAGGGCTTCAAGTTCCGGGGGCACGTCTTTGCGGACGAGGAAGGCAAGTACCAGTTCGAGACCGTGGTGCCGGGGCTGTACCCTGGCCGCACCCGTCACATCCACGTCCGAGTACAGGCGCCGAACGGCAAGCCCCTCACGACGCAGCTGTACTTCCCGAACGATCCCGGCAACGCACGAGACGGCATCTATGACAAGCGGCTCCTGATGACGATGGGGACGGAAGGCGAGAAGAAGACCGGGACGTTCGACTTCGTCCTGCGAGCCTAGCGTCGGCTTACGGCCCAGCACCGCACGCCGAACTGGTCTGCGATGCGCTCGCACGAGTCTGGCCCAAGGATGCAGATGGCGGTCGCGAGCGGGTCGCTCAGTTCCCCGTGCCTTGCGATGACCGTTGCCTGCACCCTGGTCGTACACCCGAGGCCGGTCCGCGGGTCCACGATGTGACTGTACCGAACGCCACCGATCTCGACGAACTGCTCGGTGTCTCCCGAAGTGGAGACGGCGCAGTTCGAGACCTCGATCGTGCCCTGGCCGACGTGTTCCAGGGAGACCGTCCAGCCTGAACGGCCAGGAGGCGGCTCGGAGACGGTGATGTCGCCCCCCGCCTCGACGAGAGTACTGAACACTCCCCGGGCCTGGATCGCAAGGAGGGCCTGGTCGCACGCATAGCCTTTGGCAATCCCTCCCAGGTCTACTCGGGTGCCGGGCACGATGGTCACGGTTTGCGCGGTTCGATCCGCAAAGACCCTTCGGTATCCAACCAAGCTGCGCGCCCCCTCGATCTCTTCTCTAGGCGCGAGCGCGGAGGTTCGCCGAGACTCCCGCCACAACCGGACGAGCGGGCCAGCCGTCACGTCGAACGTGCCCTCCGTGAGGACAGAGACGCGCCGAGCGATCGCCAGTACTTCCACCATCTCCGGTGGCGCGGGTTGCGGTGTTCCGTCCGCTGCCGCGAGAATCTTGTTCAAGGTGCTGTCCGCACGGTAGTCGCTGAACATCGTATCGAGCTCGGCGAACCGGGCGAAGCCTGCGCGGGCTGCGTCCTCGGCCTGCTCTGGCGAGCTAGAGAAGAGCACGATGCGTACCGCCATCCCCATGTGGGCTTGCGTGAACTCGTATCGTTCCATGGCGGGTTGGGTCAGGGCCAGCGCGAGCGCCAGGGTCACCGGGCCATTCTACGCCTTGCGGGTAACTTTCCCTCGCCCCATACCTCTACAAAGGGACCCGGCGATGATCACGAGCATTCTCCTTTGGACGGCGATGAGCCAAGACGGCGGGTACACCGAGAAGCTCCCCAAGAACCTAGTCGAGTTCGAAATGGTCAGACTTCCGGACAGTGCCGCCCTGGGAGTCGAGGGGTTGTGGGCGATGAAGACCGAGGTCACGTTCGATCTCTTCGAGATCTGGTTTCTACGTTCCGACCTGACCGAGCACGAGGAGGTCACGGGTGTGGACGCATCGAGCCGCCCTTCCAAGCCCTACGGTGCGATCTTCATCGGTCACGCCATGAAGGGCACGCCTGCGATCTGCGTGACCCACGAGTCGGCAGTTCTCTTCGCCGCATGGCTTTCTCAAAAGACGGGCAAGCACTACCGACTGCCGACGGTTGCGGAATGGGACTACCTCGCTCGGGCCGGCGCCGAAAAGGACCCGTCCCCGATCGAGGACTACGCTTGGATCTGGGCGAACGCGGACGACGCGATCCAGCGGGTGGGCAAGCTCGAACCGAACGCATGGGGGATCCATGACTGCTTGGGCAACGTCGCCGAATGGGCCGAGTCGCCTGACGGCCCGGTGGTGTGCGGGGGCTCGTTCCGCGACAAGGCAGTCTCCTTCCAATCGCGCGAGAAACAGACTCCGGCATGGAGCGAGGCCGACCCGCAGGACCCGAAGAGCCGATGGTGGCTTTCGAACGGACAGCACGTCGGATTCCGTCTCGTCCGCTCGCAGAAGTAGCCGCGAAAGTGCCAGACTAGGACGGAGGTATCGGAAATGGTATCCAGACGAGGGTTTATGGCGACGGTGGCAGGCACAGGGGCGGCGGTGGCCGCGAAGGGTGCATTCGGTTTCTTTGAGGGCCAAGACACCCTCAAGGTGGGTTTGATCGGTTGCGGCGGGCGCGGGAGCGGTGCCGCGAGGGACTCGTTCGAGTCCGCACCAGGGATGGTGCTATGGTCCATGGGCGATGTTTTCGCGGATCGCCTCGAAGGCTCCAAGAAGGCCCTGAAGGACGCCCTGGGCGGTTCGTACCAGGTCACGGACGATCGCTCCTTCACAGGGTTTGACGCCTACAAGGCGGTGATCGCGAGTGGGGTGGACATCGTGATCCTCACGACCCCTCCGGGGTTCCGGCCCCTGCATTTGGAGGCCGCGGTGGATGCTGGAAAGCACGTTTTCATGGAGAAGCCGGTCGCCGTGGACGCTCCGGGCATTCGCTCGGTGATCGCTTCCGGGGCAAAGGCCGAAGAGAAGGGTCTGTGCATCGTTGCGGGCACGCAGCGCCGCGACGACCCCGCCTATATGGAGTGCGTGAAGCGGATCCACGACGGTCAGATCGGCGACGTGACCGCGATGTACTGCTATTGGAACCAGGGCGGGCTTTGGATGCATCCACGCCAGGAGGGATGGAGCGACGTGGAGTGGCAGCTTCGAAACTGGCTCTACTTTACTGCTCTCTCGGGAGATCACATTTGCGAGCAGCACATCCACAACATTGACGTGTGCAACTGGGTTCAGCAGGCTCACCCTGTCAAGGCGATGGGCGTGGGCGGGAGACAGGTGCGCACGGACCCTGCCTACGGGCACATCTTCGACCACTTCGCCATCGAGTTCGAGTATGAGAACGGGGTTCGGCTCCTCTCCATGTGTCGGCAGATTGACGGGACTGCCGGCCGCGTGAACGAGCACGTGGTCGGCACTCGGGGCACCTCGAACTGCGCCACTGCCATCAAGGGTGCGTCGGCTTGGCGTTGGGAGGGCGAGCGGCCCAGCCCGTATGTGCAGGAGCACAAGCGCTTGGTGACGGCGATCCGCGGAGGGAAGAAGGTGAACGACGCGAAGCGAGTGGCCGAGTCCACGATGTCTGCGATCATGGGGCGGATGGCCGCCTACACGGGCCTCGAGGTCGAATGGGACGAGGCCATGAGCTCGGACATCTCCCTCCTCGGCGACGTTCACGGGTTTGGCACGATGGCGGTACCTGCCGTGGCGATGCCGGGCACGACGAAGGCTTGGTGAGATGGCAGGAGTGAGCAGAAGGGACGTCTTGGTCGGTGCGGCGGCAGCCGGGATCGGGCTTCCGGGGATGGCCGTGGCGAAGGATCGTTCCGGCGAAAAGTTCGGAATGCACTTTGCCCCTCACTTTGGGATGTTCCAGAACTTGGGCGGCAATAGCGTCGTCACCCAGCTCGAGTTCATGGCCGCAGAGGGCTTCACCGCGCTCGAGGACAACGGGATGAAGGGTCGAAGCGTACAAGAGCAGGATCAGATCGCAAGCACGATGGAAAGGCTCGGGATGCGCATGGGGGTCTTCGTCGCGAACGACATTGATTGGCAGAACCCGACCCTGACGACGGGGGATCGCGGCAAGGCGGACGCTTTCGTGGACCAGTGCAAGGCGTCCGTGGAGGTCGCCAAGCGCGTGAACGCAAAGTGGATGACCGTGGTGCCGGGCACTCTCGATGAGCGACAGCACCACGGGTACCAGACGGCGAACGTCATCGAGGCCCTTCGGCGAGGGGCCGAGGTCTTCGAGCCTCACGGCCTCGTCATGGTGCTCGAACCGCTGAACTTCCGAGACCATCCTCGACTGTTCCTCACCGACATTGGCCAGGCCTATGATATCTGCAGTGCCGTGGACTCGCCCAGCTGCAAGATCCTATACGACCTCTATCACACGCAGATCCAAGAAGGGAACCTGATTCCGAACATTGACCGCGCATGGGACGAAACGGCCTACTTTCAGATCGGCGACAACCCTGGGAGAAAGGAACCGTTGACCGGGGAGATCAACTACAAGAACGTTTTCGAGCACATTCACAAGAAGGGGTTCACGGGGATCTTGGGGATGGAGCACGGGAACTCGGAGGCCGGGGAAGCCGGGGAAAGGAAGCTGATCGCGGCATACCGTGCCTGCGACGTGGAATAGTCCCTGGAGCGGCGGCGCCGAAACTGCATAATGCTTGCGTTGTGGCCAATACGTTCCGACTCACCGTAGTCGCCCCTGACCGGACCGTGTTCGACGAGCCTGCGGCTTCGTGGGTGGCACCGTCCGCAGCGGGCTATCTCGGGGTGTGGTCAGGACACGAGCCATCGCTGATCGCGCTCAAACCGGGCGTGATCGAAGTGACGGACGCGGACGACCAAATCCATCACGTCGCGGTGGGCGGCGGCTTCGCCGAGATCAGGCCCGACGCCGTCGTCGTGCTCGCGCAAGACGCGAAGCTGGCGGCCGAGGTTGACGTTGCGGACGAGGAGCGAAGGGTCGAAGAGGCCCGCAAGGCGCTTCGAGGCGAGGAGTCCATCTTCACCCAGCCCGAAGCCCGTCACGAGCTAGATCGGGCCATGGGCCGGATCCGCGCATCCAAGAAGAAATAAGAGGCGGGGCGTCCCGCCCTAAGGAAACAGATTTGACCGAACTTAGTATTACGCCGCTCGGTGGAGCGGGCGAGATCGGGAAGAACTGCACCGTGGTCCAGCAAGGCGACGAATGGATCGTCGTGGACTGCGGGCTGAGCTTTCCGCACGAAGAGCACTATGGTGTGGACATCGTAGTGCCAGATTTTGACCATCTGGTGCAGAACCGGGAGAAGGTGAAGGGGGTGTTCCTCACCCACGCCCACGAGGATCACGTGGGCGCATTGGGCTACCTCCTCTCCAGACTTGACTGCCCGATCTACGCCACGCGGCTCACGAGCGCCATGGTCCGTTCCAAGCTCGCGGAGCGGGCAAACCTGACCGACCCCGATATCCGAGAGGTCGCGAGCGGGGAGACCGTGAAGCTGGACAAGCTCTCGGTGGAGTTCGTCCGGGTGACCCACTCGATCCCGGAGAGCAACGCGCTCGCGGTGCGAACCGAGCACGGGATCGTGCTCTTCACCGGGGACTTCCGTTTCGACTTCACCCCCGTGGACGGGTTCCAGACCGATGTCGGTCGCTTGGCGAAGCTCGCGGACGAGGGGGTGGTCCTACTCCTGAGCGATTCTACGAACGTGGAGCGGCCAGGGTGGGGCCCGAGCGAGTCCACGGTCACCGACGGGCTCCGTCACGCCTTCCGCAAGGCGAAGGGGAGGGTGCTCACGACGATGTTCGCGAGCAACATCCACCGGATGCAGCAGATCTTCGACGTTGCCCACGAGACCGGGCGGGTCGTCGCGGTGACCGGCCGCCGCATGGAGGCGACGATCGCCCTTTGCCGCACGTTGGGCTACCTCAACGTGCCGCCGAAGACCCACGTTCGCTTGGAAGAGCTGCGGGAGTACCGGCCTGAGGAGATCTGTGTCATCGCGACCGGGAGTCAAGGCGAGCCCATGGCCGCGCTCACCCAGATGTCGCGTGGGGAGTATTCCAAGCTGCAGATCCGTCCCGGCGACACTGTCCTCTACTCGGCTCGCCCCATACCTGGGAACGAGGCCGGGATATGGCGCACCGTGAACCGGCTTTTCAACTTGGGTGCGGTGGTCTTGGTGGATCCCGACCCCCCGATCCACGTCAGCGGCCACGCATACCGCGAGGAGCTGATGGCGATGATCAACCTCACGAAGCCGTTCTATCTCGCTCCGGTCCACGGTGAGGCGCGGCACCAGTTCCTCTATTGCGAGATGGCGGAGGGCATGGGCCATGCCCGTCACCGAATGTTCACACTGGCAAACGGGGACTCCTTGGTCATCAGTGAGAAGAGCGCGGACGTGGCCCGTGGCAGCGTCCCGGCCAGCGACGTCCTGATTGACCAGAACACGAACATGGCGGTGGACTCCAAGACGATTCAGGAGCGCCAAGCCTTGGGTCACGATGGTGTAGCCATAGCCTCGGTCAGCATTGACTTCAAGAGGCGGGAAGTGGTCTCGCGGCCCCGGCTCGAGGTACGGGGTCTGGCGGTGCCGGAGTCGGTCGTGGATCGGGCCCAGTCCGACCTGTGTGACGCCCTAGAGGACCTGAGCCCGGCCGAGCTCGGGGACAAGGCGACCGTCGAGAAGGAAATGGCGGAAGCGGTCCGAGTCTCGATCAAGAAGACGAGCCGCCAGCAACCCCTCGTGGTCGCCATCGCGGGCGAGGCGTGAGCGGGGTGCCACGGGCGGTCGTCCTTCTGAGCGGGGGACTGGACTCGGCGGTGACGCTGGCCCTCGCGGAGGAAGCCGGGTTCGAGTGCCACGCCCTTACGGTGGACTATGGCCAGCGTCACGCCATCGAGATCGAGGCCGCAAGGAGATTGGCACAAGGCTGTGCTTCCCACTGTGTGGTGGGGTGCGACCTCAAGGCGATCGGCGGCTCCGCGCTCACCGGGGACGCGGAGGTGCCGAAGGACGAATACCCTTCTCCAGGGATACCGGTCACCTATGTACCGGCACGGAACACGATCTTCCTCTCCTTGGCCCTCGGCCTTGCCGAGGTTCTCGGCGCGGAGGCGATCTTCCTCGGGGCGAACGTAGTGGACTACAGCGGCTACCCGGACTGTCGGCCCGAGTATCTGCGCTCGTTCGAGTCACTGGCCAGGCTCGCCACGAAGGCTGGCGTCGAAGGTCGGAACCTCAAGGTCGTGGCACCGTTGCTCCTCTTGGACAAGGCGACCATCGTGAGGGAAGCGTTTCGGTTGAGAGTGGATGTTGCCGGGACGCATTCGTGCTACGACCCTGGGGCGCACGGAGAGCCCTGCGGGGCCTGTGACGCCTGCACGATCCGCGCTCGGGCCTTTGCCGATCTAGGGATGTCCGATCCTGCAAGAGGAGAGACTCGGAGCGAGGGTTGAGCACGCTACGGGTCGCCGAGGTTTTCGCGAGCATCCAAGGCGAAGGAATCTGGGCAGGCATCCCCAGCGCGTTCGTCCGGGTCTCGGGGTGCAATCTGCGGTGTTCGTGGTGCGACACGCCCTATGCGAGTTGGCGGCCCGAAGGGCCCGTGCGAGCCGTCGAGGACATTGTCACGGAGATCGTGGGCCTCAAAATGCGGCACGTCGTTCTCACTGGGGGCGAGCCCATGCTCTTTCCCTCCACGGTTTTGCTTGCCCGTGAATTGGCGGACCGTGGTCACGTCATCACGGTCGAGACGGCGGGGACGGTGTTCCAAGACCTCCCCTGCGACCTGATGTCGGTGAGCCCGAAGCTCGGAAACTCCACGCCGGCGGGCGCCGAAGCGAACCGGCACGAGACGATTCGCACCGAACTTTCCCCGCTGATCAAGCTCACCGCGCGCTACGATTGTCAGTTGAAGTTCGTGGTTCAGACGTCCACGGCCGAGGCTGACGTGGCCGAGATCGAGGGGCTCGTGGAAGCGATCGGCTGGGCGAGGCCAGACCGGGTCCTCTTGATGCCGGAGGGCACGACGCGCCAGGCCGTCCGCGATGGGCTACCGATCCTAGCGCCCTTTGCCCTCGCCAGGGGATGGCGGCTTTGTCCCCGGCTGCACATCGAACTGTATGGAGATACCAGGGGAACGTAGTCCCGCGTTCTGCTATGATGCGGATATGGACTCGGCCTCTCGGGGCGGGCTCTGGAAGGTGAGCCTGATGGTGGACGCCACGACGGGCGTGGAGGTCGAACCGTTTCGCTCGGCGCTATCGGGGAGCTCTGTCCCGTCCACGTTCTGGGTGGATCCCAGACGGCTCGTCGAGCGCGCCGACTTCTGGCGGGCTTGTGCCGCGGAGGGTCACGAGATCGGGAACGGTACTTTCCTCGATGCCGCGTCCCTGGACGGGACCCTGAGCCGCTGGACGCTCTCCATGGTGGAGACGGAGGTCAAGGAGTCAGCAAAGCTATGGTCCGAGGTTCTCGGGAGCGACGCGGCACCCTCGATCGGGATTCCGTTCGGGAATCGTTCCGCGCACGATGGGGACTATCTCAACCTTTTGGTGGAGATGGGTGCCGCAGTGTGCGCCAGCGACGTGGCCAAGGGCGTGGCGGTATGGCCCGCCGAGACCACTCGGCCGCAAGACTTGACCGGGGGCATGGTTCACGCTGTCCACCTCGCGCGGAGCAAGGACAACCGCTCCTTCCAGAACGAGGCGTCCTTGGCCGAATGGGTCGGCTGGGCGGGCGGGCTACCGCGGGGCACGATGGCGACGGTCGCGCAGGCGCTCGGACCGCCGACACCTTCGCCGATCTCAGGCGCGTGACCCCTGGCAATTCTTCCCCGTTGCGGCCAAACTACCCGGTGTGACGCCGACGCGCACGGAGTTCCTCCACATGGAGGGCACTGCCGCCAAGCCGGTCTTCTACCTGTTGACCTTGCTCTGCCTTTCTGTGATGGCGTGGCAGCTCTATCGTAGGGCGGTGCATTGGCTCAAGGGGAAACCGATCGGGTGGAAACCCGACCCTTGGGGCTCGGTGATCCGCTACGTCCTGGGTCAGAAGAAAGTTCAAGGGAGCCGGCCGCAGTCAGGCGCACCGATGCACCTTGCGATCTTCTATGGCTTCCTTTCCTTGTTCCTCGCGACCACACTCCTGGCCATAGCCACCTACGCGCCGGTTGTCGGTCTCAGGAACTTCCACGAAGGGACGTACTACCTTGTCTACGAAACGACGTTCGACCTTCTCGGACTGCTCTTCGTGCTCGGTGTCGCCTGGGCCCTTGGGCGAAGGTCACTGCACGACGTCCAGGTGTCGTGCGGGATTGCGCACCGAGTTATCACGAGCGACTGGCGCGACTATGCGACGCTTGGCATCCTCCTGATGCTCGGCTTGACCGGGTATGGGCTCGAAGCCGCGAGGATCGCGAACCAGCCGCAGACGTGGGACACGGTCTCCGTAGTGGGATTCTGGCTCGCCGGTTTCATGCCGCCCGTGAGTGATTCAGCCTACGTTGTCACGTGGTGGTTCCACTACGCCTGGTTCTTTGCCTTCGTGGTCTTCCTCCCTCAGATGCGGATTCGGCACTCCCTGATCGCGATCGTATCGGCAGCAGGGAGTCCAGAGCGGCCGCTCGGCCACCTCGAAAGGGTCACAGTGGAGGAGGTCGAGGCGACCGAGCGCGTAGGGGTCGCCCTCGCCGAGCATTACTCTCGATGGCACCTGCTCTCCCTCGATGCCTGCATGTCTTGTGGCCGATGCACCGAGGTGTGCCCGGCCCACGGTGCGGGCAAGGTGCTCAACCCCAAGCAGGTGGTCGCCGACATCGCAGGTGCAAACCGGTCCGGTGCCCTCGTTGCCGAAACGGTGAGCGAGGAGGCGCTTTGGGCCTGCACGACGTGCAACGCCTGCGTGGAAGCCTGCCCGGTCCTCATCCGGCACGTGGATCTGATCGTGGACGTGCGCAGAAACCTGGTGGCGGAGGGACGGTTCAGCGGGACGGGCGCGACGATGTTGCGGCAGCTTGGTTCGACGGGGCACGCCTGGGGCGTGCAGGGCGGGCGCGAGGACTGGATGCAGGGGCTGGGTGTGCCGCTGTGTCGCGAGGGTGCCCAGTTCGAATACCTGTTCTGGGTCGGGTGCGCGGGAGCGACCGACCCTGCCGCGGTTCGGACGACCAAGGCGGTTGCGAGACTGCTGCAGAAGGCAGGGGTCTCCTTCGCGTGCCTGGGCAACGAGGAGGCGTGTACCGGTGACCCGGCTCGCCGGGCCGGGGACGAGTTCCTCTTCCAAGGCCAAGCGGAGGCGAACGCGAGCGTTTTCGAGCGGTACGGCGTGCGCAAGGTCGTCACGGCATGTCCTCACTGCCTCAACACGCTGCTCAACGAGTACGGGGAGTTTGGCGCGACCCTCGAAGTCGAGCACCATACACAGCTCTTGGCCCGGCTGGTGCAAGAAGGTGCCCTCGCCCCCGCGCAGGGCGCGATCGGGGGCACGACCTTCCACGATCCTTGCTACCTTGCCAGGGTGAACGGAGTTTCCGACCCACCTCGGGCGATCTTCGGGGAGGCGACGAGCATGGATGGGAGCGACGCGGCGCTCCTGCGCGCCATGGCCGCGGAGCCGGGCGCAAGGTCGCCTTTCCTCGAGCCCGAGCACCGAGGCCGAAAAACCCTGTGCTGTGGCGCAGGCGGGGCGAGGATGTGGATGGAGGAGGAGCCGAACCAACGCCCTGCGGACCGCCGCGTGGACGAGCTCTTGGCTACCACTGCGCAAGAGATCGCGGTCGCATGCCCGTTTTGTCGAATCATGCTGGACGCCAGCCTGAAGCAGAAGGCAGGCGACGAGATTCGCCTTGTTGACCTTGCGGAGAAGCTCGAAGAGGCGAATACTTGATCCTCGGCATCGGCACCGACCTCGTCCAAGTCTCACGGATCGAGTCCGCGATGGAGAACCCTCGGTTCCTTCGGCGGTTGCTCACGCCTCAAGAGCGCATCGGGGACAAGGGAGCGGAATGGGTGGCAGGGAGGTGGGCGGCCAAGGAGGCGGCCTTCAAATGCCTGCCGAACCTGGCCTCGTGGCAGGACGTGAGCGTGCTTTCCGGACCGGACGGGTCGCCTTATATTGAAGGGCCGCCTGGTCGTTGGTGGGTCTCGATCACGCACGAAGGCGGGTTTGCCTTGGCGTTCGTCGTCCTAGAAGATTAACCGCCTCTTAACACTTCGGTGGGAAAGTGCCAAAGCGATGCCGAGGACCTGTGCCCTCCTTGCCCTCCCGATCGGCGCACTGTTCGTCATGGCGTTGGGCTGCGGCGACGGGGCTTCGAAAGGATCGGGGATTTCGGGTGAGATCGTCATGGACGGGAGCAGTACCGTGGGGCCGATCCTCGCCGCCGCTGCCGAGCTGTTTCAGGAAGAGAACCCGAATACCGAGGCAACGGTGGCCATGTCCGGCACGTCCGGGGGCTTCAAAAAGCTCGTCGCAGGGGAGGCAGACATCGTGGGAGCATCCCGACCTGTCAAGCCCGAGGAAATCGAGCAACTCAAGGAGGCAGGGATCGAGTTCATCGAGGTTCCGGTCGCGATGGACGGGCTGACGGTCGTCGTGAACAAATCGAACACTTGGGCGAGGTCGCTCACCCTGGACGAGCTCAGGCGGATCTGGGAGCCGGGGAGCAAGGTGACGAGCTGGAGTCAGGTTCGGCCTGGGTTTCCTGACGAGCCGATCAAGCTCTTCGGTGCGGGAACGGACTCCGGCACGTTCGACTACTTCACCCTCGCCGTGGTCGGGAAGGAGAAGGCGAGCCGCGACGACTACACCCCCAGCGAGGACGACAACGTGCTCGTGGCGGGGGTGAAGGGCGAGTTGGGGGGCTTGGCGTACTTTGGATACTCCTACTTTGAGTCCAACAAGGACTCCCTCGCTTCGGTGGCGATCCAAGGCGAGTCTGGGACGGTCGCGCCCAGCTATGCGGCCATCCTTGACGGAACGTACACTCCCTTGAGTCGGCCCCTCCTCGTCTACGTGAACAAGCGGGCTTATGAGACAAAACCCCAAGTCCGTGCGCTTCTCTCACACCTGTTCGAGCACAACGACGAGATTGTCAAGCTCGCGTGCTATGTCCCGCTCGGCGCGGAGGCGGTGAAGTTGGCCCAATCCAGGCTCCAGAAAAAGAGGACGGGATCCATGTTTCATGGAACGCAGGCGGGGATCTCGATGCGGGACCTCCTCGATGCTGAGAAGGACTAGCACAAGCCATGGCACATCCGACGGGCACGACCGAGGTTCAGAGCGGAAGACTCTCCCCGAGGGGTGGAGTTCGGGCGTGGGGGGAAGGGTTGTCCACGTTGGCGTGTGTACTCGCCGCGCTCCTGACTCTGGTCGTGACGGTGAGCATCGTCTTCCTTCTTGGTCGGGAGACCGTTGCCTTCTTCGAGCGGCCTGAAGTCACGCTGATCTCGTTCTTCACGGGTACTCGGTGGGCGCCGACCTTCGCCGATGCCGCATTCGGGGTGTTGCCCTTGGTCTGCGGCACTTTGATGATCACGGTCGGTTCGGCGCTTCTTGCGGTACCGCTGGGCCTGGGCGTCGCGATCTATCTCACGGAGTACGCCACTCCCCGTGTGCGCGGAGTGCTCAAGCCCATCCTCGAAGTCCTAGCCGGGATTCCGACGGTCGTGTACGGCTTCTTCGGCCTCTTCTATGTAACGCCCTTGCTCCGGACCTTCATCCCTGGTGTTGAGGTCTTCAACGCTCTCTCAGGGTGCATCGTGGTAGGGGTGATGATCCTGCCCATGGTGTGCTCGCTTTGTGACGACGCGCTGAGCATGGTTCCACGAGGGTTGCGCGAGGGTGCGCTCGCTCTTGGCTCCACGAGGAGCGAGACGGTGGCCAAGGTGATGCTTCCGGCCGCCCTGAGCGGGATCGGCGCCTCGGTCGTACTTGCCCTCTCCAGGGCGATTGGCGAGACCATGGCGGTGACGGTGGCGTCGGGCCAGCAACCGAGGCTGACCTGGGATCCTCGGGTCGGGATCGAGACCATGACCGCGTACATCGTTCAGATCTCGAAAGGCGACGCGCCCGCGGGAAGCACGGCATACCTCACCTTGTTCGCCGTGGGGGCCCTCCTTTTCATGATGACCCTGGGGCTCAACATTGCGGCCGCCCGCTTCGTCAAGCGTTACCGACTGAGGTACTCCTAGTGCGGCTCGACAGCGTTTCTGGAGCGCGTCGCTTCAAGGGTGCCTTGTTCCACGTCTTGTGCCTGGCCAGCGTGATCGTTGCCTGCCTTTTCCTCTTTGCCCTCTTGGGAATCCTCGTGAAAGACGGGGTTCAAGGGCTCGATGTAAAGTTCTTCACCCGTTCTGGATCGAGCTTCGCCAGCCGAGCCGGGGTGAAGTCGGCGCTTGTAGGGAGCCTTTGGGTCGTGTGCATCACGATCCTGGCTTCTGTCCCAGTCGGGGTTGCCACCGCGATCTTCCTCGAAGAGCTTGCGCCCAAGAAGAACCGTTGGATCTCGCTGATCCAAACCAACATCAACAATTTGGCCGGGGTGCCTTCCATCGTGTACGGGCTCCTGGGTCTGGCCGTGTTCGTCCGAATGTTCGACCTGGGTCGCTCGATCCTGGCCGGCGGCTTGACGATGGCGCTCTTGGTGCTACCGCTGATCATCGTCGTCACGCAGGAGGCGATCAAGGCGGTTCCTCCGAGCCTGCGGGAGGGGGCTCTGGCCCTGGGCGCGACGCGCTGGCAGACGATCCGATCTCAAGTGTTGCCCTCGGCCCGCGGCAATATCGTGACGGGTGTGATCCTAGCGGTCTCGCGAGCCATCGGGGAGACCGCGCCGCTGATCGTCGTCGGTGCCGTGAGCTATATCGGTCGGGTCCCCTCGGGCGTGATGAGCAAGTTCACTGTGCTCCCGATCCAGATTTTCGATTGGACGTTGCACCCCAAGGAGGACTTCAAGCGGCTCGCCGCCTCGGCCATTCTCGTGCTCTTGGCCCTCCTGTTGAGCCTGAACGGCATCGCGCTCTTGATCCGGTCGCGCTCGATTCGGCGGACTGCTTAAGCCCGCGTGCCGACCAGGTCGTGTACGCTCGCGTCGGTGACCTTGGCACGGACGAGGGTCCCAGGCTGGGCTGAGAAGTCCAAGTCAATCTTGCCGTCAATCTCTGGCGCGTCGCGATAGGTTCGGCCGGAGGTCTCGGACTCGAGGAGGACGTCCACTTCGCGACCGATCCAAATTTGGCCGTTCTCCAGGCCGACAGCCTGCTGGAGGCGCATCAGGCGCTCATAGCGGTTGCGTTTCACGAGGAACGGCACCTGGCCCGGTAGCTCGGCTGCGGGGGTTCCTCGCTCCCGGCTATACGCGAAGGCTCCCACTCGATCGAGCCTCGCCTCGCGCACCCAGTCGAGCAGGGTCTCGAAGTGCTCCTCGGTCTCACCGGGGAAGCCGACGATGAAGGTCGTGCGGATCGCGGCCCCCGGCATAGCCTTGCGAACCTTCTCGAAGAGGCGGAGATACCTCTCCCCGTCCCAAGGCCGCTTCATGGCTCGCAGAATGTCTCCGTGGACGTGCTGCAGCGGGATGTCAATGTACGGAAGGACGCTGGGCAGGCCCGCCATCGACTCGATGACCTCGTCCGTCAGGCGGTTGGGATAGAAGTAGAGGAGCCTCACCCACTCGATCCCCTCGATCGCGTCGAGCTCGCGAAGCAGACGTGGAAGCGTGAACTCACGGTAGAGGTCGTACCCATACTGGGTCACGTCCTGGGCGATGAGGTTGACCTCCTTCACGCCCTCGGCGGCGAGGGCACTCGCCTCTTGGACCACGCGCTCTAACGGCTTGCTCTGGTGCCCGCCCCTGAAGGACGGGATCGTGCAGAACGTACACTTGTGGTCGCAGCCTTCGCTCACTTTGAGATAGGCGCTCCAAGGTTGGCCCGTCCTTGCTCGTGTACCGATGCTCGCCCAAAGGTGCTCTGGTCGCTTCTCTTCCACCAAAGGCTGGGTCGAGGACCTCGCGCCTTCGACGATCGTCCCGAACCTCGCCATTTGGCCGACCCCGACGAGAACGTCTATCCCCGGCACCGCCTCCGCAAGCTTGTGTCCCATCCGCTGGGCGAGGCACCCTGCGACAACCACTTTGCCCTCGCCCTTTTCTTGGACGGCGGTGCGGATCGCCTGGAGCGACTCGTTGATCGCAGACTCGATGAACCCGCACGTGTTCACGATCGTGACGTCCGCCGCTTGCGTCGCGTTGATCGAGTGGCCCGCCTCGGCCAGGACGCCCGCGATCTCCTCGCTGTCCACCTCGTTCTTGGCGCACCCCAGCGTCACGATCCTGATATTCGACGGGCGCGGCTCCACAAGGAAAGAGTATGTCAGGTAAGAATGCACCAGCCATGGTGCGATTCGATGTCTCGACCGAGTATCTGCTCCGATTTCTCGAGGATCTGGTGAACACTCCGAGCCCGACGGGCGACACGGCGTGGGCCGTGGGCCTGGTCGAGGCGGAGCTGGACGCAATCGGAGTGCCGTGCAGTCGGACAAAGAAGGGCTCGTTGGTCGCAGAGGTCGCGGGGCTGCGCTCGACTTCGCCGCGGGTGGTGACCGGTCATCTTGACACCCTCGGTGCCGTCGTCGCGGAGATCAAGCCGACGGGGAGGCTCCGGCTCTCTGGACTGAACGGGGTGATGTGGCCCAGCGTGGAAAGCGAAGGAGTGACGATCCGGACCCGGACTGGCGGGCAGGTGCGGGGTTCGATCGTCTTGGAGAACGGTTCCGTTCATGTGAACAGCGAGGCGCGCAAGGCTGCGCGGGACGCGGACACTCTCGAGGTGCGCATTGACGAGCAGACCGTGAATGCCGAGGAGACGCGCCTCTTGGGGATCCAAGTCGGCGATTTCGTCTCTTTCGACCCTCGTTTCGAGTCCGGGGCTTCTGGCTTTGTCCGATCGCGGTTCCTGGACGACAAGGCGGGAGTCGCGTCCATGGTGGCGGCGCTCAAGGCGATGCGAGAGGCAGGGGTCACCCCAGCACAGTCCACGACCTTCCTTTTCAGCGTTCACGAAGAGGTGGGGCACGGGGGCGGGGACGGACTCTCTGACGAAATCGCGGAGATGGTCGTGGTGGACATGGCTTGTGTCGGCAAAGGCCAGAACGGCGACGAGACTCACTGCTCCATCTGCGTGAAGGACTCGAGCGGACCTTACAGCCAAGTGCTGACAGGGTCGCTCATGGGGATCGCCGAAAAGGCCGGCATCGAACTCGTGCCCGATGTCTACCCCTACTACGGGAGCGATGGCTCGGCGTATTGGCGGATGGGGGGCCGGGCCGAGGTGGCACTCATCGGCCCTGGGGTGGACACCAGCCACGGCTATGAGCGAACGCACCGCGATGCCTTACGTGACACGGCTGCGCTGATCGCCGAGTACCTGACTGGGGACTAGGCGCGATCTGCCGGGCCTACTTCTTCCCCTGGGACGGTGTGACGGTGTACACCTCGAGGAAGCCGGAGGCATTACCGGTGAGGAAGTACTTCCCGCTACCTGTAAAGGTGATGGGCGACCCTACGTAGGACTGATTTTCCAGGGTCGCGAGCTTCATGCTCTTCTTGAGCATCCAAACCGAGACGCGACCGTCGCTCCCGCTGCTCGCTCCAACCTGGCCGTTTGGTGAGATCGCGGCGTTCATCGCCCAGTCGCTGTGGCCCATGAAGGTGCCGGCCCGCGCCTTTCCAGGGATGTTCCAGAGGGTGAGGCGACCGTCGCGGCTCGCGGTCACGGTGTTACCAGACCAGTTCGCGGCCAGCCCGTTGATCCCGTTCGAGTTTGGCGCCACCATCTTGGCCAGAAGCTTGCCCGCGGTGGAGTAGACGCGCACCTCGCCGGTCAGGGTGCCCGTGAGGACGCTCCCCGAAGGCGTGAACCCGACGCCATAAAGATTGGCGGCGTTTCCCGGAACCGTGGCGACCGGGTGCGACCCTTTGATGCTCCAGATCTTCAGGAAATCGTCGTCGCCGACGGTCGCGAAGTTCACTCCGTTCGGACTGAAGGCGATCGCCTTGATGGACTTCGTGTGGCCCTTCTCCCGTGAGAACTCCTTGATCCGCTTGCCAGACTTGACGTCCCACAAATAGATGCGCGCTGTGACGTCCGCCGTGAGGAGCTGGGTGCCCTTCTTGTTGAAAGCTAGAGCATAAGCGGGCTGAGGGTGCCCACCGAGCGTGGCGACGCTCATGAGCTTCGCCGCGTTGAACACCTTGACCGAGCTGTCCTCGAGACCGAAGGCGACCGTGTCCGTGGCTCCGGCGGCGATCGAGACGATCCTGAACTGATCGAACGTCTTGATCCGGGCGATCTTGACTGGCGGTGTCTGGGCAGGGTTGGCGAGAAGGGCGAAGGCTACGGTTGCCAGCATATTGGACAGGTCTCCGGTTGGTTAGACGAACCACGCACGAGGATGTGTCCTAAGATCAGGGCCTATGGGGTTCGGAAGTCCGAGTCCGCGTGCCGGCCGCCGCTCGCCCATTTGGCGGTCCAAAGCGCTTTGTCCAGGGTTCCGCCTGGGCCCATCTTGGAGGTCTTCACGGTCAGCGGGAGCTTCCGCTCGTCGTCCACGACGACCTCGATCTCCGTTCCGGCGGGTGACTTTGCGACGATCCTCGTGATCTTTCGAGCCTTTCCGCGGACACCGAGCTCGGCCGACTCTGCCTTTGCCTGGAATCCACCTTTGCCAGCTTCCAGTTCGGCGAGAAGCGTCCGCCAAAAGCCGTGGCCCGTCTCGAAGTTTCCCACGATCGCGCGAAGCGGGTCGCTCGCGAACTTCTCGAGGTCAAGGCTCTGCGTAGCCGGTTTCATGGGCCAAGGCTTGGGCTTGACCGAGCCGCCGTCGTAACGAATCCCGGACCTGTCCCCGTCGCGTACGAGATAGTTGATGTTCGCCTCGGTGGTGGGCTCGATCCATTCGATGCGGTAGGTGTTGGCGTCGCGGATTTTCCAGTTCAGCTTTGCGTTCGCCGTGTTTCCTTTGTTGACATAGATGATCTCTGCCTCCGCGAAGGCCTCTTTGAGGCCCGCTAGGGAGGAGTCCATGGCCGCGCCAAGCTTGGCTAGGGGTTCGTCCCGCTCCTTCCAGCCTTCTCGCCCGGTCGGCTGGATCACGAGGGCACGGTTGTTCTCGACCGGCGGCATCTTCATGGGGCCGCTGTTCAGGTCTGTGGGGCCGTCCTTGGGTTCGGAGCTTCCTGGTGCGGTATTGGGAGCGGGTGTCAGTGCAGGCCCTCGGGCCGTGTCCTGTCGGCCAGGGAAGCACCCTGCCACCGAAAGCAGTGCCCCGGCAATCCACCAGACTTTCATAAGTAGACCTCGCGCTTCGACCAAAGGGTGGGGTCAATGTTGGCAAACGCTGCGTCCTTCTGCTCGCACTCCGCCAGGAGTCGCTTGTCTTCGGCGGTGGGGGACTCACCTTGGGCGAGCCGCTCCGCGATCGTCGCCAACTGCTCGAACCTCTGGATGTGGTCTTGGAACCGGACCTCGGCATAGTCGCGGGCGCTCCATGTGCTGATGAGGAACTGCCAGTCGCTCGCTTCGGCAAGGAGGAGCTCCCTGGCGCACTGGGCGATGTACGGCTTTGCAGCTTGCCCGCGGATGTTGGCCAAGGAGAGCATTTTGCGCTGGGCGGGATAGAGCTGTTCCCAAGTCCAGTGGTTGTCCGCGTTCAGCCAGACCGAGTGGTGCCCACCTTCGCCCCATGAACCTTCGGGAAGGTGGATCGCCCCGTCATCGGGAAAGCGGTCCACAACGTCGCCGCCGCTCACGCAAGCAAGGTCGTCGTACCGTGCCATTTCCATCGCCGTTTCGTAGAGGAACTCCGGGCCCTCGAACCACCAGTGTCCAAAGAGCTCGGTGTCGTACATGGCAACCACCGTGCCGTCCTTTTCCGTCGCACCTCGATACTTTGCGAGCGACTCTCGGACAAGGGAGACAAAGTCGCGCGAGTGACCGTAGAGACGGTCGTAGGCCCTCCAGGGTTCGTAGGGTGGCTTGGCACCCAGGTTCGCCTTGTCCTGTCCGATCCTCCAATAGCGGAGGCGACCCGGATAGAGCTGTTTGTGGAACTCGAGATAGTACTCGTCGCCGGGGTAACCGGCGTCGCCCGACCATACCTTGACCGTTGTGACAGGGTCGCGGACGAGGATGCGCTGGCCGGTGGCGGTGGAGTAGGTTGCGTATTCGCTCCGCGCCTCCTCTGGTGTGACGAAGAGCTGCTTGCTCCGGGCGATGAGCTCTGCAAGGTGAGGAAAGCTCTGCCAATAGGTGCCGAGCGGCTCGCCGCCCCGGATCATGTGCGAGTCCACGAAGAAGTACTCGATCCCGTTCTCCGCGAGCACCTCGTCCACTCCCGCCCTCGTTGCGGGAGGGGTATCTGGGCCCGCGGGCGGCTTCCAGTCGTAGCGAGGTCGGTAGGCGCACTCTGGGAGCCAGATTCCTCTGGGCTTCGTGCCGAACCTCCGGGCGTGGCTCTCGACGCCGATTCGAACTTGCGCCCGCACGCTTTCGTCTGTGGCGAGCAGGGGCAGGTAGCCGTGGGTCGCTGCCGAGGTCACGAGTTCCACGCTGTCTGCCTCGGCCATCTCGCGGAACCCGCCACAGATCGAGCGGCCCCATCGCTTCTGGAACATGTCGAGGTTGCGTGCGAAGCTGCGCCGCCAGTTCTCCGCAAGGCCGCACATTTGGTCCTCGCCCGAGGCTTGGAAGCGGTCGAGATCCTCACAGGCCGCCTCGATCTTCTCCCGGCAGTAGTCTTCGAAGCCGGATTGGAACGAAGGGTCGTCCAGTTGTTCGGCCAAGATCGGCGTGATGTTGACCGTCCATCTTGGGCGGACCCCTTCAGCCAACAACCGGTCGAGGGTCCCGAGCAAGGGCAGATAGCACTCGGCCGCGCTCTCAAAGATCCAGTCGGTTCCGTGCGGGCTCTTGCCATGGCTCAGCACGTAGGGCATGTGCGAGTGCAAGCAGAGCAGGAAACGACCGACGGCCACCACTTGGATTGTATCGGGTTTACCGAGGTGGATAGAGGCCCGCGGTCAAGAAGTAGTTCAGCATGTAGATGATCACCATGCTGAGCACGACGGTCGTGGTTGTCGCATTGCCGACACCGACGGCACCTCCCTTGGTGCGCAGACCCTGCTGACAAGCGACGAGGGGAACGACCAAACCGAACACGGTGGCCTTGATCAGGCCACCGATGACGTCCCACGGCTCGACGAACTGCCGGATCGAGTGCCAGAACTGACCATCGGGCACTCCGCCCACGCGCGAGGCGACGAGGTAACCGCCCAAGATCCCGCAATAGACCCCGACAAGCCCGAGCACGGGGAGCATGGAGACCCCAGCGAGCAGCCGAGGGATCACCAGGTACGACGTCGGGTGGACGTTGAGGGAGCGCAAGGCGTCAATCTGTTCTGTCACTTGCATCGAGCCCACTTGGGCCGCCATGGCCGATCCTGCCCTCGCGGCCACCATGATCCCGGCCAGCACCGGCGCGATCTCCCTTGTGACCGCCAACCCGACCGCAGCCCCGACCAGGTTCCCAGCCCCATACCTGACCAGGATCTCCGAACTGTACAAGCTGATCACGGCACCGCTTGCAAACGTTGTCAAGCCTACGATGGGCACCGAGGAGACCCCGACGAACGACATCTGCTGAAGGGATTCCCCGGTCTCCAGGCGGCCCCGTACCAGGCGCTGGGCAGAGTCCGCGAGCAACATCGTACACTCGCCCACGAACTCGAGGCCCTTCGCCAATGGCAAGAGCGCCCAGCCGGCAGTACTCGCGCTCGCCTTCGTTCCGTCCGCCACGGGCAGACAGCGTACCGTAGTGCATACTCCAACGCATGGAAGCCGGGCACCGCGACCGTTGGATCGCACTGGGCTCGATCACCCTGATCGTGCTCTCAGCATGGCTCTACTGGGTGCTTCCTAGAAGCTGGGCAAAGTCCCCGGTCCAAGTGGACACGGACTTCGTGGCACCGGTGCCATAATTCCGAGCCGTCCCCCATGAAGGTCGCGTTGCTCGGGTTCTCGTCGTCAGGCAAATCCACCCTCTTTCGAGCCGTGGCCGGGCCAGAAACCAAGGGCACCTTGGTCGCAGTGCCGGTGCCCGACCCGCGCTTTGATGCGATCGTGGCGCAAGTCGGCCCCAAGAAGGCGACCCCGGCGAGCGTGATCGTGGACGACGATTTGGACGCTCTCGAACCCAGGGGAAGGATGTTCCCCCCGAGGTTGCTGGAGGCGGTGAAGAACGCCGATCTGATGTTGCTCGTAGTGAGGGCGTTCGACGATCCTTCCGTCCCGTATCACTGTGAACTCGATGCGGTGAGGGACGTATCGGCGTTCCTCGACGAGGGCCTGCTCACCGACCTCCAGCTGGTGGAGAACCGGCTGGAGCGGCTTCAGAAGTCGAGCACGGTGAAGAGCCCTGGCTCACCGGACTATGTCGAGAAGATGGTGTTCGACCGCCTTCGTCCGGAACTCGAGGCGGGTCGAAGGCTCCGTTCGCTCGAACTCTCCGACGAGGACTTGAAGATCGTCCGGAACTACCAGTTCCTGACGATCAAGCCGGTCGTGGTCGCGATCAACGTGGGCGAGGACGGTGCGACCTCGGGCGAACACGACTCGCTCTTGGGTGGATTGGCGGAAAGGGGGGTCGAGGGCTTCGTCGTATCCGCAAAGCTCGAGCAGGAGTTGGCGTCCCTCGGGCCGGAAGACCAAGCTGAGTTCTTGGCCAGCTATGGTCTGTCAGAGTCGGCAGCAGCTCGCATGGTTCGGGCGGTGTACCGTTCCCTTGGGCTCATCACGTTTTTCACCGCCGGGGAGAACGAGACCCGAGCTTGGGCCCTTTCGGCGGGATCGAGCGCTCTGAAAGCGGCCGGAACCATCCACAACGACATCGCCAAGGGGTTCATCCGGTGCGAGGTGGTCTCCTACGAGGACTACAGGTCCCACGGCTCCCTGGATGCGGCCTATAAGGCGGGGGCGATGAGGCTGGAAGGGAAGGAGTACGTGGTCCAGGACGGCGACATGATCCATATTCGGAACAAGAGCTGACAAAAGAAGGCACCGGAGGGGAGGGTTCCCCATCCGGTGCTAGCTCGCTGTTCTCTGCTTTGTTCTCAATCTTCGGACTTGTTGGGTCTTGGGAGACTGGAGGATCACTATGCCTAACACACTAGGCGGTGCGGTCGTTCCCCGAAAACCGAGGGTCCCGCGAAACCGGTACTAATGCTAGGCACAGTCGAGCGGTCTCGCGGATGCAGCCAGCCGGTTCCAAGAGGCCCCTCACCTCAGCGTAGGCCTCAATCTGTGCATCCCGCTCGGAACCGTCGCGGAGAATGGCCTCGAGGTGCCCGGCGATCCCATCCTCGGAGGCTTGGTCCTGCAATAGTTCGGGGACGGCGCGTCGTTGGAGCGCGATGTTCGGGAGGCTGACATAGTCGTACTTCGGCCTACGAACCTGAGCTTCGAGGTTCATAAGCCATCCTCCGCGATAAATGACGACTTGAGGGCAGTTCGCGAGGGCGGCCTCCAAGGTTGCGGTTCCTGAACAGACCACGGCCGCCTCGCATCGAGAGAGGGCCTCGGCGGCACTCCGAACGATCGTGACGTCCGGCGAAGGCGGGCCCACCACGCTCGGCTCGAGCGCAGGCGCGAGGCCTACGACGATCGGGCGGCCCAGCCTCCGGGCCGCTGCCGTGGCCGCGGCATAGTTCGCCCGGACCTCATGAACCCGGCTCCCTGGCAGAACCGCCACGGCCGATCCCCGAACGGTGCCTTGATGGGTCTGAGCCATGTCCAAGAGCGGATGGCCGAGGAAGCGAGCGTCCGCTCCCATTCGCCGAAGCGTCTCGGCGCTCCAAGGGAACGGGGTGACGATGACGTCGCTCACGTGGGGGAGGTCCCCGCCTTGTTTGTCGCGCCTCCACGAGCCGGGAGGAGCAAAGTAGAGCACCTTCCACCCTGCCCGTTTCGCCCGTCGCGCCAGCTTGATGTTGAAGAAGCCGAAGTCAATCGGGACGAAGAGTCCAGGCTCTCCCCTTTCTAAGGATCGGACAGCGGCCCAATATCCCCGCGCCGCGGCCGGAAAGGACTTCATGGATTCCACGATGCCAACCGCGCCCCACTTCGAAGAGTCCGCGATCAACTCGACACGCGCCTCTCGGAGCTTGGGCCCGCCGACGGCTTGAACCTCCCAATCGTTGGCCCCGATCTCTCTGGCCGCGTTGAGGATCGCGGCGGCGTAGGCGTCGCCGCTCGCCTCTCCCGCTGAAAAAACGACCCGGCTCACTGTGCCGGAGGAGAGGATCGCCAGGTCGAGATCTGGCGAACGTTGGCGTCTAGGAGCCAGGCCTGCTTAGGGTCGCTGCTCGGTGCCCAGACGAGCAGTCCGAAAGGGGTGTGCTCCATGTTCGCGTTGGCCGCGATCGGCGTGCGGGCCCCGGTCCAAAGGTTCGCCGCCCAAGGCTTTCCGTCCATCACCAACTTGGCCCAGCCCTCGGGCAACAGGTTGCCGATCTTGCCACGGTACTCTAGGAGGCTCCTCCAGGATCCGTTCGCAGTGTCCACGCATGACACGCCGATGTTGCCTTCGCCCGCTGGCCGGGTGACGAACGCTTCGGGCAGTCCCGGTCGCCACGCTACTCCCCCCACTTCGTCGCCCAGGGGCCGAAAGCGGCGTGCGCCCCCTCGCTCGTCAGTGGAGGCGATCCCGAACCTGCCTTCGAAGTTCGTCGGGGCCACGAGCCGCCCGTCCTCCCCGAAAAGTTCGTCGTCTACGAGGCCCGTGGCAAACCCGAGGCCGTCGAAGCGGCCCAAGCCGGTCGCCTTCATTCCGCTCTCTCCGTCCGCGAGGGTCGCGAGGGCCTCGAGCCACGGTTTGCCAGCTCGATCCTCCCAACGAAGCAGGAGCACGAGCCCTTTCCCCACGACCTCATAGCCCGAGAGCGCGGAGGGTTCAGCGGATCGCACCGCTTTTCCGATCAAGGCGGCCGTCTCCCGGATCTGCTCGGCGGACTGAAACCGCGGGCTCGTCGCGAAGGCGCGGAGCGAGACCTTTTGCAACGCCCCCACTTTGCCCGCTCGCAAACCCCCCTTGTCGAAGACGACCCGCACCCCGTTTTCTGTCCATTGGAAGGTACCTTTGAGGGTGTCGTGCAACTGCTTCGGGTGGATTGGGACCGTATGGGCCTTGTCTCCGACTTGAAGCCGGAACGCGCCGGATTGAAGCGTGACCGTGGGGGCTTGGCCGAGAGCCGCCAGAAGGAGGAGAGTGGACATGGAATGTAAGGATTGTCCCCGATTTGACGCCGAGAAGTCGCTGTGTCGCGACGGTAAGGTCAACCCGCCCCGATGGGAGCAGGCTGTCGAGGTCGCGACGTTCATTGGGATCCGGGCGATTTGCACGATGAACGACCACCGTGAGCGGTTGCTGCTCGCGCGGCAGCCCGAGCAGACTCCTCGATAGCGCGCCTCAGGCGGGCATAATCGGGCCATGACAGAAGGAGGCTTGTTCGCCCTCTACCGCCTTCACCAGGTGGACGAGGCGATCCAAAACCTACGATCCAGGGCGGCCGCTTTGGACACGGGCAGTCACGAATTGGACGAGGCCAAGCGGCTGGAGGCCCTTCCCGAGGGCCCGGCCTCGCTTGCCCATACCCTTCGAGCCGAGCAGAACCGCTTGGAGACCGAACAAGGCACTCACGTTGCGAAACTCCAGAAGCTGGAAGCGGCCCTGCTCGATGGTTCGGTCCACTCCGAGAAGGACCGGTCGGCGGTGGCAGACGAGTTGGCAAGCGTGAAGGCACGGATCGCCTCGGAAGACGATCGGTTGCTCGAACTCCTGGAGGAGATCCCGATCGCCGACGCCGCCTCGAAAGCCCATGCAGAGACGATCGAGTCGCTCAAGGCCCAGGCAGCTTCCAAGCTGCGCGAGGCCAAGGCCCGGCACTCCGAGATCAAGGTGGACTTCGACGCCCTCGTCGCGAAACGAGCGGGACTCGTTTCCGCGGTGCCGGACCGCCTCCTCAAAATGTATGAGCCGATCCGGGCCAAGAAGGGGGTCGGGATGGGGATGCTCACGGACGAGAGCCGTTGCTCGATGTGCGGCTCGGCGGTTCCTGAAAAGGTGCGCGATGCGGTTCGGCGGGACGAGGTGCAGACTTGCGAGCAGTGCGGACGAATCCTGTTCCGGCTGGAGCAACACGCGTGAAGCCAGTTCTGTGCGCACTATCGGCTCTGGTGGTCTGCGGTTGCGCGAAGTTTCCAGACTCGGGCGCTGTCGGGGCCACGACGCGGCTTGTATTCACGATGGAGGTGGACCGTCGGATCCGCAGTGGGCGGAATGCAGGTGAGAACGGCCTGCCGTACATCTATGTGGTTGCGATCATGTTGAGCAAGCTTGACAACCCGCCGGAGGACGGTCCCTTGCCGGTGATCAGCCCTGGCGGCAACGGCATTGTTGCGGGGCAGTGCACCCACTTCGTGATGTTCTATCCCCCCCAGGGCCCCGAGTACCAGATCTGGGAGTTTCGGGACGCGACCCTGAACGAGCGGTTCCCCAAAGGAGTGCCGCTCCAAACGACCGACGTGGGACCAGGGTCAGCCCGTGTGCAGTTCGAGATTGACCTCTCTCAACTTGTCCCTCTCGCGGACGTAGGCTCCTATAGGAGCGCGAAGGTGAACTTCCTCACCATGAACAACACGAACACCCAGGGCGGTGGGCGCGTGTGGGACGCCCGTGGCCAGTTCCCGGTTCAAGTGAACCGGCCGTTCACGGTGCCCCTACGGGCGAGCCGGATCTTCCGGAACGCCCAGACCGACGCGGTCGAGGGATCGGGCGACTGCGCCGACCCTGACTTGGACATCGTGGACTGGACCATCGAAGTCCGGAAGCTGTGAGCCAACGCCCAAGGGTCAGCGTGCTGCTGACGTGCTTCAACCATTTGGTGTACCTCCCCGCGTGCCTCGATGGCCTCTCGCGGCAGACCTTTCGGGACTTCGAGGTGATCGCTATGGACGATGGCTCCTCCGATGGAACTCGGGCCTTCTTGCAAGAGCGGTCCGATGGATTGCGCGTCGTGTTCAACGAGCAGAACTTGGGAACCTATGCGACTTTGAACCGTGGTCTCGATCTCGCTCAAGGCGAGTTTATCGCCGTGCTGAACGACGACGACTTTTGGCACCCCGAGAAGCTGGAGCGCCAGGTCTCACTGATGGAGGAACGGAAGGACGTGGGGCTGGTTCACACCGATGGATCGTTCATTGATGGGGAAGGAGCCGTCTTGCATGGCTCTCCGCTCGGCTTCGAGTTCCCGAGGACCGAGACGGGCGACGTTTTGCTCGACTTGTGCCACGCGAACAAGATCATCGCGAGCTCGGTGCTGGTCCGAAGCGAGTGCTTCGAGCAGCTCGGAGGCTTCGATCCGTCCTACTTCGGTTCGGGTGATTGGCAGATGTGGCTACGGGTGGCAGAGAAGTGGAAGATCGGATTCGTGGAAGGGCGGCTCACCGACTATCGCGTACACGGCGGGAACGCCTCCCACAAGCTGGAAAGGATCTGGAGGGACGACGAGGCGCTCCGAACGTGGCTGAAGCCTAGGTTCGCGAAGTGGGTGGGCCGGTTCCCAACGAGGCCGCTCCGCCGGGCGGAGGCCCACAACTTGGCGTGCCTGGGCACGGTCCAGGCGCTCAATGGCAAGCCAAAGGAGGCCAGGCGGAGCTATGCCGCCTCGATTCGGCTGAGGCCAGGACGATGGCAGTCCTGGTTGCGCTACTTCGTCACGTTCCTCCCAAGAAGCGTCTTCCGTCGGCTCCTCTAGCTGGGTTGCGTGAGCAACCGAAGGTTCCGGCTAGCCTCCGCGCGAGCGTCGGCCTTTGCGGTAGGCGGCGACGTCCACCTCGCGCGGTCGGCCCAGATTAGCCTCCAGGAGGAAGTCCTTGCGATAGGTCGCTGCTCGGACCACGGGCAGTTCGACCGCAGGGAGGTCCAAGGGGTCGGTCACCCCATAGATCGTGGCAATCCGGCTCAAGACGCCTCCCAGGTCGCCGAGGTTGCCCGTGTTCACCTTTCTCTCGGTGAGGGTGGCGAGGCCCGCCTCGGAGCGGATCACGTCGCCCACCCGGATCGAATAGGGGAACCCACCGAGATGGACGATCACTCGCTCGTCCTGTGGGAGGTAGAGGCGCTTGGCGGAACGAAGCTGGGTGCCACGCCAGTATGGGCACACCCTGCCTGCCCGAACGAAGACGGCGGCGAGGCGCGGGTCGGCGACGATCGCATCCGCCGCCGCAGGACCTTCGACGACCTTGCCGTCTCCGAGGCGAACGACTTGCAGTTCACCGCCAGGTGTGACGTCCAGGCCTAGCTTCTTGAAGTTGGCCGTGAACGCGGTGGGGGTTCGCTCTTTATAGGAGAGCATCGCCGTCCCCAACGAGCCAGAGCCGCCTTTGAGGCACGCAAACTGGATGAACCCAGCGCTGACGAGTCCCGTGTCGTAGGTGTTGACCGAATCGAAGCCGCCTTCGAGAAGCGAGACCGCGAGGAGCACCCTCCGTTCGGAAGCGGAGAGGCCAGCCGAGTTGCAGGCTCGGGTCAATTCTGAGTCCGGAAGATCGCGCGCTTTGGTGCCCATGGTGGCCACGCCGCTATGGGCTCGATAGTAGGGGTAGCGATCGCGAACGCGGACACAGTCGCCGAACTCCACCTTGACCCCGTCGTGAAAGACGAATCTGTACCGGTTCGGTCTGACCGCCTCCACCATCACCGGTGCCTCGCCAAGTCGTTCTGCCATCCCTGCCGGCATGGGCTCGGCGAATAGGGGGCTCATGAGCGGAACGTCGCCGAGGTTCTTGGCCCTCGCGACCGCTTGGGCCGCATGCTTGTCGAAGTCGTACTTTCGGTGGGCCCAACCCTCCCAGAGCGCGAGCTCGATCGTGGGCGGGACGGGCACACGGGTCGGGGCGACCTTTCCGGAGCCGTAGAGCCGATAAAGCCTGAGCAGGTATTCGGAGCCGGTTGGGCTGATTTGAGCCACCCACTCTTGCGAGTCCCGCAAGAGTGGGCTGACTTGGTTGCGCTTGGGCTCGCTCCAGTACTTGAGCACCTGGGCGACCTCGTTCGAGGTGAAGGCGCACTGCCCGGTCGCGGCAAGTGCCGCTGCAGTCACCGAAGCCAGCCACCTAGCCCTCATGATTCCATTGTAGGCGATTGGGTTGGAATCCGGAGGTTGCGCCGCGCTCCCCCTTCGGCCATGTGTCAGACTGACTGGCGATGCGGCCGCCGAACTGGGTGATCGTCCTTGCCTGCATCGTTCCGTTCCTCGGTTGGTGGGCGTATGGCCTCTTCGACCTCGACGAGGGCTTCTATGCCGCTGTGGTCTCCGACATGTTGCGGCGCGGGGATTGGATCACGCCCACGTACAACGGGGTGCCATGGTTCGAGAAGCCCATCCTCGCCTACTGGCTCGCGATGCCTTCGGTGCTCGCGCTCGGCCCGGAGTGGGGCCCTAGGCTGCCGAGCGTCCTGTGTACTTTGCTCACCGCATGGATGCTCTCTCGCTTTGCCCTCCAAGAGTATGGCAAGGCCGCGGGCCAGGTCGTCCCGATCGTCTACTGCTCCAGCCTCTTGCCGCTCGGCCTGGGCCGGATGATGATGACGGACGCCCCCCTCGTGGCGGCAATGACGGGCGGTCTTCTAGCTACGTGGGGCTCGGTGACCGGTGCGCGAGGCTCGCTCGCTTTGAGCCGCAGCCTCGCGGGACTTGCGATCGGTCTGGCTGTGCTTGCAAAGGGGCCGGTCGGGCTCGTGTTGTTCACCGGGATCCTGATCCTGCTCGCATGGGTGGACACCGAGGCCCGCCCACGACTTGCGCGCGGGTGGTGGTGGTTCCTTTCCGTGTTTCTCGCCGTTGTGTCGGCTTGGTATGTGCCTTGCTTTCTTGCGAACGGTCAAGCCTTCGTTCAGGAGTTCTTGATCGAACAGAACGTCGGTCGTTTCACGGGTGGCGACCGATCCCACAGCGTGCCGCCTTGGGCTCACCCGGTCTACTACCCGGTGATCCTGGCGGCCGGACTGCTCCCTTTTTGGCCCTTCGTAGCTCGGAAGTTCCTGAGACGGGAGCAGCGGGCGGACGGCTTCTTGCTCGTTTGGGCGGTGGTGGTGCTCGCGTTCTTCACCATGAGCGGCACCAAGCTGCCGCACTACGTGCTCCCCGCGGCTCCTCCGTTGGCTGTCTTGATCGGTAGGGCCTTGGCGTCCAAGCTGGAGGCCGGGTTCAGCAGAGGGTGGGGATGGCTGCTCGGTTGGCCGGTTGCGGCCTGCGCCTTGGCGAACGCCGTGTTCTATCGGGACTGGGATCAGCGGATGCGCGAGGTGCAGTCCTTGGCAAGGTACGCCTCGGGCAAAGGGGCGGGATTGGTGGTCTATCGGATCGGGCGCGAGGGAGACCCTGGCACGGGCGGCTTGGAACTCCAGGAGACGAGCCACCCGAGCGTACTGTTCTATTATCGAGGCTTGACGACGCTGACGGACGAGGAGGCTGCGCTGGATCGGGAACGCCTGCCGTTCTTCGTCTTGACGAGGGCAGGGCGCTGGAACCCACCATCGGGTTGGGGCTATGAAACAGTGCCGATCGTGCAAGACAAATACCGCCTCTATCTCGTGAAGGCCCGTTAGGTGCCTACGGTCGCGCTTCGGCGCTCGAGGAGGACCACGTCCCGCCACGCCCCAGCCGTCTGAACGACACGTTCACGAGTGCCGACGGTTCGGAATCCAACCTTATGGTGGAGAGCCAGGCTCGCTGCGTTCTCCGGGAAGACACCGGCGACCAGGGTCCAGATGCCGGCTCGCTCCGAATCGTCCAGGAGCGCGCTCATGAGTGCGAGGCCCACCCCCTTGCCCCTCGCCGAGGCCGCAACGTAGACGCTCACCTCGGCCACGCCTCGGTAGGCACAGCGAGACGACGTGGGGGATAGGGCGGCCCATCCAACGGTCTCCGCGCCCGCGACCGCAACGAGCCTGCACTCTTGGAGGTGGGTCGCGTCGAAGACGGGCCATTCGGGCGGCTCGGACTCGCAGGTCGCGTGGCCCGTCTCGATCCCTTCGGCATAGATCCGGGCCACATCCATCGCATCCAAGGGCGACATGGCGCGGACGGTGGGCGAAAGCACCGTTACAGCTTGACTCTCGGGCGCAGCTTGTCCATCGTCTTGGGACCAATTCCCTTGACTTCGACCAGTTCCTCCACGGAGCGAAACGGGCCATGGGTCGAACGATAGTCAAGGATTCTCTGGGCTAGCGCAGGGCCGATGCGGGGCAGGGTCTCCAACTCTGCGGCGCTCGCCGAATTGATCGCGACAACCTGAGCTTGGCTCGGGCGTGGGGCCGGGTTCGTGCCTAAAAGAGGCGCGACGCCGGAAGCTTGCGTAGTGCCCTTGGTACGGACGGGCGCGCCCTTTGTGGCCAAGTGTTGCTGGCCGACCGCGCCCACCCCGACAAGCGCCAAGGAGGCGATCCCGACGACGGACGCTTTCTGCAGTCCCGAGAGCGAATCGAAAAACGACACATCCCCTCCGCTCTCCCTGTCACGACTTTACAGGGCAGAGGAGGCGATTGTCTAGGGGAACCGCTCCGATTTTTCCACAAGGGCGTGGCGCCAACCTCGCACGCTGACTTGGCACGCCTCCGCTCGCACTGCATAGAGCAGCCGCTCCAAGACTAGGGCACCGGTATGCAGAGAGCCCTCCCTTCCCGGCTCGATCCCCGGCAGCGCCCGACGAGTCGCGAGGTCCATGGCGCACAGCGAGGCGGCCATCTTGGAGACCTCCTCGTAGCCGAGGGTCTGACCGTGAACTCGGTCAGGTTCCCAGTCGGAGAGCCCCTCTCGGATTGAGACTAGGTTCGTTGCGGTCGCCCCTAGGGCGACCACGGACCCTGCCCGACCCGGCAGAAAGCAATAGCCAATCTCCCTGTCCACATCTGCGCACGCGCGAACCATGTCGAGCGGGCTCAAGGTTTGGGGCTCGTCCAGGGCGTCACGCACACCCAAGGCACCGACCGGTGAACTACACCGGTAGAGCGCTCGCCCGTGGTCCGCGGTGGCTACCTCGCTCGAGTGGCCACCTGGGTCCAAGATCGTCACCCGATGCTCGCCAGCCCATCGCGGGTCGAACACGACGCTTTCGAGGCCGAGCTGCGCCTCGTCGTCTGCGGTGAGGATCTCCACCGGGGTCCCTTGCTCGCGGGCGGCGGTCAGGAACTCATCGGCGTTCGAGGCCAGGCGCGCCGCCATCGTCGCTGCGGCGAGGATCGGCTCGGCACCGTGGTTTCGCGCGATCTGAAACTGCCGTCGAAGCTCGGCGAGAGTCGCTTCCATACCTGCCTTGCCGAGAACCCGCGTCCTCTTGGTGCCCTCCCCGAGGCCCGTGACCGCCGAGGCTTCGGCTATCGAAATCCAACGGCCGTCCTGTCGCTCGGCCACGAGCAAGAGGACGGAGTTGGAACCTACGTCCACTACGGCTCGGCGCACGCGGGCGAGTGTACACTGGGCCCGTGCCGAACCTGGCAGGGATTGATGTCGGTACCTCGGCCTGCAAGGCCGTGCTCATGGACGAGCGCGGAAAACTCCTAGCCCGTGCAAGCCGCTCCTACGGTATGAGCACTCCTGCGCCGGGATGGGCGGAACAGGATCCTGAGGAGTGGGTGAGGGCGGCCCAGGGTTGCCTTGCCGAGTTAGCCTTGACGCCGGACGCGATCGCCTTTACGGGGCAGATGCACGGTGGCGTGTTTCTGGATGACGCCTTGAATGTGATCCGGCCCGCCCTGCTGTGGTGCGACCAGCGGACCGAGCAGGAATGTGCCGATCTGTCGTCAATCGCGGGGATCGAGGAGATCTCGCTCAACCGAGTCTCCCCCGGCTTCCAGGCACCGAGCGTTCTGTGGCTCCGCAACCACGAGCCTGCCTCGTTCGCACGACTCCGGCACGTCTTGTTTCCCAAGGACTTTGTCCAGCTAAGGTTGGGCGGCCCTCTCACGACGGAGGCGACGGACGCCTCGGGATCGGGGCTCTTCAGTACGAAGGCCCGAACTTGGTCTGAAGACCTGCTCCAGGCCGTGGGCTTGGATCAGACGCTCTTCCCGACCTGCCATGAACCGGGAGAGCGGCTTTCGGACGTCGGGCCCGTCCTCGTGGCGGGGGCGGGGGATCAGCCTGCCGGGGCGGTGGGCGTTGGAGCGACCCGCCCGGGCCGCGTAGCGTTGAGCCTGGGGACGAGCGGGGTCGCCCTCGCCGCCTTGGACGAGCCGCCCCAAGGCGCGCACCCCGCCGTGAACTGTTTTTGTCACGCGGACGGCGGCTGGCTCCGGCTCGGTGTGATGCTGGGTTGCGGCGGATCGCTCGCTTGGGCTCGAAGAGCGTTTTGGCCGGGGGCCGACTTCCGTGAGATCGCCGAGCTTGCCGAGACCGCGAGTTGGACGGAGCATGGCCCGGTCTTCCTCCCTTATGTCTCAGGGGAGCGATGCCCGGTCGTGGCGCCAGGAGCGACGGCATCCCTCTTGGGTCTGCGCGCCTCCCATGAGCCGAGCGACCTTGCGCTATCCGTGTTCACGGGCGTGACCTGCGGCCTGATGGACTGCTACGACCTGGTCGGAGGCTCGGCCGGGGAGCTTTACCTGACCGGGGGCGGATCGTCGAGCCCGTTCTGGTGCCAGTTGATCGCCGACGCATCGGGCGCGACGTGCTTGGTGCCAGAAGTGGACGAGGGCCCGGCCATGGGAGCTGCGCTCCTGGCCGGGGTCGGGCTCGGGGTTTGGCCCGACGCGCACTCCGCCGCTACGGCGACGATCCGGGTCGCTCAGGAGTTTAGGCCCAGCGGAAGGGACTTCGGACCACTCCGAACTAGGTTCGCGGCATGCCGTTCCGTTTCCCTTGGGCCCGATTAGGGTACGTATGCGATACAATCAGGCTTGACGCCAAGCGAGGGCCGCTCGAAGGATTGCCCCCGCTCCCGACAAGGAACGACACTAACGTGATCAACGACGACATCCAACCAACCGCTGCGGACGAGACCCCAGAGGCGGTTGCAACGCCCGAACCCACAAACGCGAGCGACCTTCCCGAGGTTTCCGAGACGATGGCCCCGATCGCCGAGGCCGAGCCGACGCCGGCACCAGAGCCGGAGCCTGCTCCAGTCGAGGAAGAAGCCCCGATCGTCGTAGCACCCGCGCCAAGCCCGGAAGCTCCCATCGCTTCAGCTCCGACACCTGGGCCCACGGCGAGCGTCGCAAACGACGAAGACCTCTTCGAAGCCGCGATGGCGAGCATGGAGTCCGAGGATGGGAAGGGTGACGCCTCTCCTAAGATCTCGAAGGGCGACAGGCTGGAGGCCAAGGTCATCATGGTGGAGCGCGACCGGGTGTTCGTGGACCTGGGAACCAAGGCGGAGGGAGTCGTGCCACTCGAGGAGCTCACCGATGAGCGCATCGAGTCGGCCATGGGAGTCGTCGCCCCCGGCGACACGTTCGAAGTCATCGTTCTCAAGCCCGGCAGTGCGGAAGGCAACCCGATCGTCTCGAAGCGACGCGCCGACTTTGACCAGACCTGGCAGAAGATCCTGGACTCCTTTGACGACGCCACGGTGTTCCAGGCTCAGGTGATTGACCGCGTCAAGGGCGGTCTCGTGGTGGACATCGGCGTGCGAGGCTTCGTACCTGCGACCCACGTGGGCAGCGGCAAGCTGCGCAACATTGAGAAGTACGTCGGACAGGCGCTCCCTGTGAAGATCATCGAGATTGACCGAGAGCGGAAGAAGGTCGTCCTGAGCAACCGAGAGGCCGAGGGCGAGCGCCGGGACGAGGCGCGAAAGGAGATCTTCGACCGAGTCAAGACAGGCGAGGTCGTCGCCGGAACCGTTCGTAGGCTCACTGACTACGGCGCGTTCGTGGACCTGGGAGGGGTGGACGGTCTGCTCCACATCAGCGAGATGAGCTGGTACCGGATCAGCCATCCGAAGGAGGTCCTTAAGGAGGGCGACGAAATCAACGTTCAAGTCCTGCGTCTCGATCCATCGAGCGGCCGGATCAGCCTTGGCCTCCGCCAGGTCCTCCCCGATCCGTGGAACCTCATCCGCGAGAACTACAAGATCGGCCAGAAGGTCAAGGTGAGCGTGGGGCGGATCGTCCAGAGCGGTGCTTTCGTTCGACTGCCGGAAGGGGCTGAGGCCTTTCTGCCGCTCAGCGAATGCTCGAACAAGCGCGTGAAGACGGCGAACGAGGCGATCTCGGAAGGTGAGGAGATCGAGCCTACGATCATTGACCTTCGCGCCGACGACCGCAGGATGGTCTTAAGCCTCCGGGACGGGGCGCAGCCCGCGACCGCGGACCGGGGCCAGTTCGGCGACCGGCGCAAGGGACGTCGCGGCCCGCGGCCTGAGAGCACCATGGAAGTGCCTGCCGCCACGATGCGCGCACCGACGGGTGGGGCCACGATCGGCGAACGGCTTGGCATGCTGAAGGGCATCCTAAGGGGTGAAGAGGCGGAAGCCGAGCCCGAGGCCGCAGCCCCGACGGACGCCCCGATGGCCGCTGCCCCAGAGCCGGAGCCGGTAGAGGCACCGGTCGTGGAGAGCGCTGCTTCCGAGGTTCCAGAGACCGAGTCGCCCGTGACGGAGGCTCCTGTTTCGGAGGCAGTCGTAAGTGAGCCGGAGGCCGCCCAGCCCGAGGAGACCAACGCAGGCTAACGGCCAGATCGCGGTGACAGGGGGGATCGCGGAGGGAAAGTCCACGATCCTCGAAATACTTTCCGGGCTGGGCGTGGCAGTCGCGAGCGCCGACCTCATCGCCGCGGAAGTGCTGGAGCGACCCCACGTAAGGGCGAGGATCGCCGGACAGGTCCGGCTTTCCAAGGACTTTTCTCGGGCCGATCTACGCGCGGCCATGCAAGAAAGCTCAGCGGCCCGCAGGGCCGTGAACGCCACGCTCCACCCCCTCGTCCTGGAAATGATCGCGAGATCGGGGGCCCAAGCCATCGAGGTCCCCCTTCTCTGCGAGGCGTGCCTGACCGATGCTTTCTCTTACGTGTGGGTTGTGACGTGCGGCCCAGAGGAGCAGTTGCGGCGGCTCAAGGCGCGTCTCGGTAGCGAGTCCGAGGCGGTCTCGGCACTGGCCTGGCAATTGCCCACCAGGGCAAAGTTGCCGTTCGCCGATGCAATCGTGCGAACCAACTGCGAGCGGGCCGACGTCCATTCCCACGTGACCGGTTTGGCCGGTGCGTTCTGCCTAGTATGAATATTGGTGAACATCGTGCTATACTCGCGGGCTGACGCAAGTTTGGTTCGGTGTGCCGGCAGGGTGATCCCTGCCACGCGAGGATGCATGGCCTCAGCGAACCAGGACTGGGTCGAGCGCGCAGGCAACTGCGAGCCTACAAACGGGAATTGACAATGCAAACGCGAAACGTCGTTCAAGGAGGAAACGGGGGTCGTCGGAACAACCGATCGAAGGCTCGTGCGTTCCTCCCACTCGTCGCTTTGGGTCTGGCGACCCTTGTTCTTTGGCTGGTTGCGCCGAGGAGCGCAACGGCCCAGATCGAGACTCTGCCCAGTTGGGCGGTTATAGACTTCAGCGTCCAGGGGCCCAGCTCGGCCATGGACGTCGGGGCAGCGGCCGCTGAGGCGCTGAGCAACGAACTCGCCAAGGCTGGCAACATAGATGTAGTCGCCTCTGCGACCACGAAGCGGACCCTGGGCGACCTCGGCTATCGGCCACCCATCACCAAGCCCGCTGACATCCAGCGGTTTGGCAAGGCGGTCGAGGCGGACACCGTTGTCACCGGCGAGATCGTCAACTGGCGGATCGTGGACAAGGACGGCGGGAAAATGGCCCAAGCCCTCATGCGGATCGTCGTTTGGGACGTGGCCTCGGGCCTCGTGGTCAACGGCGCGGCCCTGAGCGCCGACTCCGCGGTGATGACCGGGGACGCCTCGACGGACGACCTCCTCAAGGCCGCCTTGGCGCAGGGCGTCTTCGAGGCGACCAGTCAAATCAACCAGCGAACCTTGCCTTCGGCCACGGTCCTCAACACCCTGGCTACGCGAGCCCTCATCAACAAGGGCGCCCGAGCCGGCTTCCAAAACGGTCAGAGCGTGATCGTGAGCCGAGGCCAAACGCAAGTGGCTGCGGCCATCGTGCGCGACGTGGATGCCGATTCTGCATTCATCGAGCTGACCAAGACGTACAAGGGAATCCAGCCTGGAGACAAGGTGCGGGCCGTGTTCGACGTCCCGGTCATCCGCGACAACTGGACGAAGGCCGGTGAAGCCCGCTATGAGCGCAAGTCTGGAGGCGGTAGCAATGCGGGCTTGATCTCGCTCGTCGTGCTGCTCCTCGCGGTCGGCCTGCTCTTTGGCCAAGGCCGAGGGAGCAACCAGGACGCCGTGAACAACGTCTTCGCCGAGGCGGCTTCGCTGAACGACACCCCCGCGGTGAAGATCAGCTGGACCCGCGACGCCTTCCAGCGTGGCAACAACTCCGGGCCCGTCTTCTATCAGGTCTGGCGGGACGGCCACACCGCGAGCCCGGCTTCCGTGGTTGGGGCGACCCAGTCCAATGCCTTCGACGATGCACTGGGCCAGCGAGTGCCGCCGGTTTGGTACAACTTCAACGGCATCGTCGGCGGCTTCAACTGCGACTTCTCGGCCCCGCCGGAAGAGGACAACGACACCCCGGCCCCGAACATCGTGCCTGGTACCTCCTACACGTACTCCGTCGAGGTGGTCTACCGCGTGAGCTCCCTCGACCTCCCCGGTAGCGGCTCCGGCGGCGGCGGCGGCACCGGTGGCCTCACCGCCGGCGGCAGCACCGGTGGCCTGACCACGGGCGGCGGCAACACCGGTGGCCTCACGACCGGTGGCAACACCGGTGGCCTTACGACCGGCGGAAACACCGGTGGCAACACCGGCGGCACCGGAGGCACGGGCGGCACCGCTGGCACGACCGGCGGCGCAGGCTACTGCTACTTCGCCTCGAACCGAGTGAACACCCAGGGCGCGGCAACCCCGTTGCGACGCCCGCCGCTCCGATCGCCCTCGCCCGACGAGGTCGTCACCGGCACCCGGACGTTCACTTTCGAGTCGGTGCGCGACTCCCAGCGGAGCATTCAGTTGGAATACGTCGTGCAGTTCAGCGACCAGCCGACCTTCCCGAGGGGCAGGGTGACCACGCTCGACCCGATTGACGATAGTGGACAACTCGGCGGCTCCGCTGTCAGTTACCCAGGGGTCAACACGAACCAGCTGTACCCAGGCGCGAACGCCGTGTACTGGCGAGTCGGCGTGAAGAACCTTGAGGACAGCCCAGGGCCCGTGGCGGATCAGAACGGGTTCCGCTACATCTGGAGCGCGACCCGCAAGTTCCGCCGCATCGGCAACCCAGGAGTGCCGAGGAAGGGCTAAGACCCTTCCCATGAACAATGGCCCCGAAGCCACCGTCCGGCGAACTTCGGGGCCCCACCCACCAGTCTTATCTCACTGAGCAAATCCATGAACCGTAACTTTCGCTTTGCAGGAATCCTAGCGACCGCCTTGCTCGCACCCCTGTCGTTTGCACAGGCCGGCGGTTGGCTCTTCGAGTGCATTGACCCTGAACTGGAGGAGCCGTATTCGGCCGACTATGGGATTGACGCAATTGCGAACTCCCTCATGCGCGCGGCGATCGGCCTCGGGGGTACGGTCACCTATGGCGGCGAGAACGGGCCGTGCTATGGCCCGACCGCGAGGACCTTGGAAGCCGCGGGGCGGTTTGCCTTCAACATCGGCGCGACCGGTTCTGTGCAGAGCAACACGGACGACCTCATGGCTCTTACGGTCGGGGCGCCGAACGATCCTGTAGGCGACTACTGCTACGGCAAGATCCTCAAAGACGGGGACACCGATGCGGACAGCGTCCTCTTCGGTCCCGCTGGGATCCGAGTCCACTTCCAGGGCGCATCAAAGCGCTACATGGTCACGATCTGGGAGGATGCCGACGTCGAGGCCGACCTTCAGATGAAGCTCATCGGCAACGCGTGCCGCATGCGGTGGCGACTTCGCAACAAGCTCACGACGACCCAGTCCCTCGGCTTGCTCTGGGGCGCGTACGTTGGCTATCGCCTCGGGCCCAACCGAAGCGACAGCACAGGCACGAACCAAGCGAACTCGTTGCTCGGCACATTGACCGGCCAGCCCAAGAACTTCGACAACTACATCGGCTTCACGATTCCCGATACGACCCGACCCGTCCGCAATGAGCGGCGGTATGGCAAGGTGAGTCCGAACTTCCCGAGCCGGGTGGACTTCAACTACGGCCAAAGCACGCCTTTCGGAATGAGGGTGGACAACACCCCTGGGGAGGACACTCCCGATGCCAACGCCGCCGACCTCATCATCATCGGCAACCACGGCGGTATGCAGAGCCCTGGCCTGCTCTGGAACAACACCATGAGGCTCGTCGTGTTCGGGGACACCCCGAACAACCCGAACCCACTGGAAGAGGCGGACATCACCCTGAACGAGACGTGCTTCATCCAGCGCTTCCCGGCCGTTCCGGTACAGCCGAGCCTGACACGGGACGTGGTCTTCTACGTTCGACAGACGTGGGGCGAAGCTGATTTCGACGATCCATATACGGCGGTCTTGGACGCGCCGGACCTCATCGCGAACGACCCGGTAGGACTGAACGGCCTGAGCCCGAACCCGTTCCGCGTCAGGGCCTATATTGACAACCAGTATGCGACGCTCGACCGCGAGGTCACGCTTAGCAACGTGAAGTTCACGATCTTCCTGCCGCCGGGAATGCGGCTCTCCGCGGGGGAGACGCAACAAAAGACGCTCGCGACGATCGCGCCCAATGCGGTCTCCTTCGTCGAGTGGTCAGTGTTCGACGACGGCAAGATCTTCGGCTCGAAGGACATCTCGGTCCGCTATGAGCCGACACCGGGCCCTGTCAAGAACCTCGTGGCGAAGGTTGCGGTTGCGGCAACCCCGCGAATCCCCTTGCCCAAGGGTGCGAGCTTGGTCACCGTGCCATACACCTTGAACGACACTGCCTTCGATCGGCTCCTGGGCCTGACCGCTGGTATTGACTACAACGCCTACTCCTGGGAGGCGAAGAGCGCTCGGTACATCCCGGCCGCGACGGTGCGGAGGGGCTTGGGCTACTGGGTAGACACGAAGACCGATTTGGGCCTGCACACTCTGGAAGGTGCGAAGCCACCGATTGATGCGCCTACCGGCGGACTCCTTGTCAACCTTGACAATGGGTGGAACCTCATCGGGAACCCGTATCCCTACCCGGTGAAGCTCGCTGAGCTCAACGTGATCAGCGAGGAGAACCCCGCTGACGCACTGTCATGGGTCGAAGCCGTCGAGGGCGGGCTCTTGCAGTCGAGCCTCGCCTTCTGGCGGACCGACAGCACGCTGCCGGACGGAGGCACCTACGAGTTCACCCAGGGTCCGGATTCGCTCTTGGAGCCGCACATCGGCTACTGGATCTTCTCGAACTCGTTCCAGCCGCTCCGCATCCAATGGCCACCGGTCTTCGCCGTGGGTCTGCCCGGCTCGAACCGAAGCCCCTCGAGCGACGTTCGCCAAAGCGATCGCAACTGGCGGTTGCAGTTGAGCGCACGCTCGGCCAACGGATTCGACTCGCAGAACTTCGTCGCAGGAATCCGAGACGCCAAGCTCGCCCAGCGCACGAAGACGATGAAGCCGCCCGCTGCCCCGAACCAGAAGCTTCAGCTCTCGGTGGCTGACGCCAAGGCCAACGACGGCAGGCAGTACGCCATCGCCGTGGACCAGCGTGGAGGCAAGTCCGAGTGGACGGTCACTGTGACCGCACAAGATGCGGGCGAGGTCACGGTGACGTGGCCGAACTTGGCGTCCATGCCGCGCGGCTTGCGCGCCAAGATCACGGATCCGGTCACCGGAGCCTCCAAGGATCTTCGGTCCACTTCGGGCTATACGTTCGTGATGCAGCAGGCTGGCACGCGAGAGCTGAAACTGGTCATCGAGCCAGGCGGCAGCTCGCGACCGGTCATCGGGAACATGGTGGTCAGCCGAGTGGGCAATGGTCCGAACGGTCCCGTTTCCATCAGCTACGCGCTCAGTGCCGACGCAGTCGTTACGGCCCGCGTGCTCTCCGGTACCGGCAAGGAGGTCTTCACGATCACCCGAGGCCGTGCCGCCGAGTCTGGCGACAATGCAGTGGTGTGGAACCTTCGGGACAATGCCGGGCGCGCAGTGGCACCGGGCACGTACAGGGTGGAGATCCTCGCGGAGACGCCCAATGGCGAAAGAGTCCGGAAGTTCGTACCCGTGAACGTGGTTCGGTAGCGTGACGCAGGCGGCCGCTCGGTCTGGGATCCGTTCCCTCCGCGCGGCCATCTTGCTGTTGGGAAGGCTTGCCGCGCTGTTCGTGATCGTAGCAGGTGCTCGTTCTGGCGCGGCTCAGCAGGCGAGCATCGAGCTTGCCGCCTTTCCCTCGATCGGGGTCGCTGACGGAAGAAGCACCCTGACATTGACCGCGGAGGTTCGAGACGGGGTCGGCAGGCTGGTGCGGGACGGGACCCAAGTCGTTTTCGAGGCGGAACGCGGGACCTTCCTCAACCGTAACATCGTCAACACGCAATCGGGCCTGGCACAGATCACGATGGTCTCCCCGAGCCAGGCGGGGACGGTTAGGGTCAAGGCGACCGTCTTCTCGCTCAACACGTCCACCGCCATCGAAATCGAGTTCTTTGCCGACCGCTCGTTGCTCGACTCGGCCCAGGACTATATCGAGATCGTCAGCCCTGGGGTTCTTGCCTATAGCCCTCAGCACCGTATCTTTGACGCGGTGGCCGAAGAGGGCAAGATCAGCATTGACTACCGCGACATCAAGATCAAGTGCCGGTCGGCCCAAGTCACTGCCTCCAGTTATGAAGTTCGCGCCTCCGGGGCAGAACTGGAGATCGCAGGACACAAGATGGTGTTCCAGCAGCTCTATATGCGCCTCGATCGCCGCCGAGGGATCGGCATCGCTACCGAGGTGGGCGAGCACCTGATCGTTCATCGCAACGGGCCGCTGATCGCCTTGGAGAAGTCGAGCGCTCCCCGGCTTGCGGTCTATGAGGTGACTTCCTCGAGCTTCACAAAACTCGCCCCAGACACCGACCTGCGTCCGTTGAGCACGGTGGACATTTCAGGGGCGATCTCCGTCGTGAGGTCTTCCAAGGCGGTCGTCTTCCCCAGCCGACAGATCCAGTTCCACAAGGCGAACGTGGTCGTGAACGACCAAACGGTCCTTTCCCTGCCTCTCTTCCAGCTTTCGACCTCCACGTCCACCCCCCTCGTCACCGAGCAGTTCCTGAACATCTCGAACAGTTCGCTCAACGTGAACTACCCGCACTACCTCTCCCTGCGGCCCGGTGAGACCAGCCTCCTCCGGTTCCGATATGGCCAGAGGAGCGGCGTAGGGCTCGGCTCCACCGCGGGAATGTTCATGGACTATGAGCTGAACTGGAACCGTGGCTACGACTCGCAAGGCGGTCTCACGCTCAACGGGATTGCGCGGAACGACTGGGGGGTGAGCCTTCGTCAAGCCTGGTCCGGCACGACCTCGGTGAATGCGCAATTGGACCTGCCGGCGCACAAGAGCCTCTTCGCAAACGTGAGCCTCACGCAGCCCGTGGGTGATTATCGGCTCAACGTGAACGGCCAGAGGGGCCAGAGCATCGCGGGCGACCGCTTCGAGACCAACAACGCGAACCTTTCTCTGGAGCGACGCCCCATGAGGCTCGGGACCATGCCCGCCACCATGACCTATGGCGTGAGCGCGGGCCTGAGCAAGATTCTCGGACAGCCCACTTCCCAGCGTGTCGAGTTTCAGGTCCGGGCCGATTCCGATCCGCTCACGATTGATGCCCGAAACGCCCTCCGCCTGAGCGCGAGCCTTGGGCTCGTCCGCGGGCGGAACATCACATCGAACACCACGCGATTAGCCCAGGTCGGTTGGGATACCGACTTCGGGAACGGTCTGGTTGCGAGCTCGAACTATGAGTACACCGTGGACGGCTTTACCGACGATATCTTGGGCGCGCACCGGCTCGGAAGCCAACTTTATTGGCGAAATGGCCCTCTCTCCGCCTCGGCCTACTTCTCGCAGGGATTGGACATAGACCGGTTCAACGTTTCCGGGAGCCTCGATTATCGCCTGAGCGGGCTTTGGAGGCTCTCGTACGGGTTCTATCGCGACCGATACCAGGGCGAGGTCTTTGGGGAGCAAACGATCGTCCTTGGCTATCTCGTGGGCTTCCGCGAAGTGGGCCTGAGCTACTCGACGCGCACCAAGCGGATCGGCATTGAGCTTCTGGGCACGCGCTTCAACTAGCCTGCTGCTCGCGATCCTAGCGACGGCCTGCTATCCCTCCGCGTTCGGTCGCTTTGGATGGTCGGAGCTACCTGTGGTCCCGGGGTTCCGGTTCGAGTCGCGCGGATTTGCCGTCGACGCTGACGATGCCGATTGGCTCGATTGGGGCAGTCCGGTCGCGTGGAAGGTGGAAGAGCTGAGCGATCGCCACGCGCACTACGTCCCCTCCACTCAGGGGCCGATCGAGCGCCTGGAGTCCAATCTTCGCGCCCCCGGCTTCGTGGTCGCCTTCTCGGGCGAGGCCTCGTTGCAATGCAAGACGTTGCTCGAGCCGGTCCTCACGATCAAGGAGGCTTCGTTCGGTCCGGGGATACAGGTGCCTGAGTCGCCGTGGGTGGCGATCTCGCTTGGCCCGAGCCAGCCGCCGGTTCTGGCCGCGGGCCTGGACGCGCCGATCCACGCCAAAGTTTCAGGGCGGGCAGGGGGGTGGACCCTTCATCTCACTGGGCCCAAGCGGGTGCGTTTGTGCCTGCCTCGCGGTCACTTGCCCATGGCGGATCGCACGGCGAGCACCCTGGGTGCCATCGCGCAAGCGGTGGATCACACGCGAGAGTTCTGGATCGCGGAGGCCCCGGCGCTGATGACCTTCGACGTTCGAGAGGAGGGTGGCTCGCTCGTGGCGGAGTGGAGGTTTGACCGAGCCGGTGCCGTGGTCCCGCCTGGCATCCTGCTCGCCAAGCAAGCCGGATGCCCGATCCAAGTCGAGAGCTTGGTTCGCCTCGTGAACGCCCCCCTCGACGATGGTCCGACCGCATTCACGGCCGAACCTAGGCTCACCGTCCGGTTCCCCTCCCACCCGATGGTGGAAGGACTGCCTCTCGTGCGAGACCTGCCCGCGACACCGGACAAGATGTCGCCGCTTCAAGTGTTCCTGGGGTCGCTCTTCTCTGGCCTCGTGAGCGACGAGGATCGGCTCCACGCAAGGGAGGCCCTCGTCGGGAGCCTCGAACGAGTCGAGCAGCCGATTACCGGGGTACCGCTCGGATTCACCGGGGAATCGAAGGGCGCGCTCGCCGTCTCGCTCCTGGCCCTGGCCCGAAGGCTGCGCGCCGACCCGTCGAGCGACGAGAACCCGTCCAGAAACGAGCTGCTCTGGGCGCACGACGAACGGAGTTTGACCCTTTGGTTACCGGGGCAAGAGGCAGCCGATGCCATGGCGGTGCTCGCGCTCGAACTCACCTTGGAGTCCAGAGTCGAGAGGCGCCTCGCGGGCTCCATGCTGGCGACCGGCCTGATCGCTCACAGCGCAGTTCCAAAGTTCCGCGAGAAGTACGGCTTTCGGCAGGAACGGCATTTCGTATCCCGTCTCGACCCTTTCGTGCGCCGCCTACTGGGTCTTCCCCAAGGCGATGCGTGGGTGCATGCGCTGGACAGCCCACTTCGCCTCGTGGGGAAGGTGGATGCCCGGCTCGGGCCCGATCGTTTGCTCCTCGTCGAAGTCCCCGGTGGACAGGAAGTGCGCTTCACGCTGCTGTCTCCGTCCAAAGTGGAAGTCGAAAGCGTCGAACCGGATGCCAACGTGTCCGTGACGGGGACGGTCAACTTTTCCGAGGTGGTCCTAGGGCGGAAGCGATCCGGAACTGCCATCCTCAAGTTGACGATGGATCGGTGGGCGAAGCAGGTTCCTTCATGGCCCGGCTGGCCGGTGTGGTTGCAAGGTCCGCGTTGAAGTGGAGCCCCACGTTCTCCTTGCGTGCGACAGCTCCCTTGCAGACGCATTGTGCCACTCGCAAGAGGTTGTGGGTTTCTGCGACGTAGCCTGAGAATCCCGCGGTCGGCGATTCGTTCCATGCCTCCTCGGCCTCTTCTAACCGTTTGGTGAGTTGCGAGAGGCCCTCGTTCGTGCGGAAGACCCCGGCGAACTGGCTCATGGAACGCTGAATCTGGCTACGTATGCCCACCGCCGCGCCCTCGATGATTCGCTTGGCCTCGGCCGCAGGCCGTACTTCACCTGCTGGCTCGGGCTCGCCCTCCACTTGCGACGCGGCCTCCCGAGCGAACACGATCGCTTCTAGCAGGCTGTTGCTCGCGAGACGGTTCGCACCGTGAACGCCGGTCCGTGCCACCTCCCCCGCCGCAAAGAGTCCCGGAACCGTGGAACGGGCCGTGAGATTCGTGACGATCCCACCGCAGCTGTAGTGCTGAGCGGGGACCACCGGGATCCACTCCTTCTCCATCTCAATCCCAACGGAGCGCAACTGTGACCAAACGGTGGGGAACTTCTCCTCCAACTCTGTCGCATCCAGGTGTGCCGCGTCGAGGTAGACACACCAACTGTCCAGCCTGGCCATCTCGGCCTCGATGGCACGGGCCACGATGTCCCGCGGTGCGAGCTCAAGATCACCGTGATAGTCGTACATGAAACGGCGACCGCGATAGTCGCGCAGGGTCGCCCCGGCTCCGCGAACGGCTTCGGTCACGAGGAAGTTCCTCAACTGAGGATGGTTCAGCGTGGTCGGGTGGAACTGCATGAACTCCATGTCGCGAACCTCGGCTCCCGCGGCGAGGGCGAGGCCGATCCCATCGCCGGTGGCGACCCGAGGATTCGTGGTGTGCGCGTAGACTCGGCCGCACCCCCCGGTCGCCAAGAGAACCGCCCGGCCCGTGAAGTCCATCTCGCCTCGCTCGTGAACCATGGCCCGGACGCCGGCAACGCGACCCCCTGCGAGGAGCAAAGAAGTAGCCAGAGTGTTCTCAAAGACCGTGATCCTGGGCTCCCGACGCACGTTCTCGCACACGGCTCGCTCCACCTCCCAACCGGTTCGGTCGCCGTGGTGGACGATCCGATTGCGGCTGTGGCCCCCTTCTCTCGCGAGCCCAGAATCGAACCGTGCTCCCAACTCGCGCAGCCATTCGATGGCGCGGGGCGCTTCCTGGACGAGCTTCTTGACCGCTTTCGGGTCGCAGAGTCCCGCGCCCGCGGCCAGGGTGTCGGCTTCGTGGAGGACCACGTCGTCGCTCTCGCCGATCGCGGCCGCGATCCCACCCTGGGCGTAGTTTGTGTTGCTCTCGGCGATCGCGGACTTTGTGAGAACACAAACCGTCCCGGATTCGGCAGCTGCCAGTGCGAAGGAGAGCCCCGCGAGACCGCTCCCTACGACGATATAGTCGAACCGCTCTGAGGGCATGGCCTATCCTGACGCATCGGGGCTTCACGCTTCAGGCCGGGTGGCGGTTTGGGTGGTCGTTCTAGCCATGGGGGAGTTCGCGGGCCTAATCCCATTTGGCCACAAGCACGCCGCACCCCTTGAGTTGGACGCCGCCAACTAGGATCTCAGTCGGGGTGAGCTAGTTTTCGGGGGTCTCTTCTCCTAGCATGTGCCGGACCGAATAGATCTGGCCCATGTGGTAGGCGACGTGGTAGGCGGCGATGCGCAGTCGGTCGGCGACGGTGGGGCAGCGGGCCCAGTCGTCGTCGAACCGATGATCGGCGGGCAGAGAGAGGGACTGGGTGGCCTGAAGGCAATGCTCGTGCTCTCTCATGAGGCCGTGCTTCACCTCAGCGAGGGTCAGCCGGGCCAGTTCGGGCTCGATCGGGGACTCCAGCATGGTGGGCGGCCAACCGAAGACTGCCCGCCTCATAAGCGTGCCGGCCCACTGCTCGGGCGGGCGACCGAAGAGGTATCGCTCGACGATGGAGGCTTCCGAGCGGGCCAGGTGGGCGCAGTGCTCGCTGATGCTGAGGAGGTTCGGGCCGGGTCGGCGGTGGAGGTTCTCGGGTAGTACTCCATCGAAGACGAGATCCACCTCGAAGTACATCCAGTGCCAAGCCTCGACGAGAGTCCGAACCTCGGGATCCACGGGGGACTAGTCTACTCGTGCGAGCGGGTACAACTAACGTTCCCGGGCGGTTAGCTCAGCGGTAGAGCACTTCGTTCACACCGAAGGGGTCGCTGGTTCAAATCCAGTACCGCCCACCATCGTTGCCGTGTGCCCAGACTGAGGGTAGTGGTTTCCGGCGGTAAGGTGCCCGTCTTCCCTCAGGGCTTGTTCCAGGCCAGGATCTGCTCTGGCAGACCGGGGAGAGGGGTGGAGATGTCAATCCCGGTGAGGTCCAAGATCTGCGAGCGGAACCACACGTCGAATGGTTCCTCGGAGACGGCGAGCGCGTCGTGCACACGTCGCGGGTCGGGGGAGACGTAGTAGACGATCAGGAAGTCGCCTTGCGGGGTCTGCTGGAGGAACCAACTCTCCTTGACGACGGTGGTCTGGGCGGCGTCCAACTCGGCCTTGCGCGGGCCCGTGAGCTGGGAGCAGAACTCGTAGGCGGCATCGGTCTTGCCAGGCAGGAGAGGGACGAAGAAGGCGTTTTCGACCACGAGGCGGACGATACCTCGTCGGTGTCGGGCGTTGAGCTCGAGCCTGTCCCGTTACGACCGCATTGTGCGCGTGGTCACCAATATCGCGACGCCCTTGGGTTCCGGGGGGCGGGTCGTCGCTCGCACGGCATCGGAGCCGTAATCGTCTCCATGTTGCCCCGTGGTCTTCGACCCGCGGCGACGCTCGGCGATGCCTCCAGAATCGGATCCTGGATCAGGGTCGTGGCTCGCGGTGAAACGAGAATCGGCATGAAGGTAGGCTGACCGGCACGTGCCATGATGCTCCCCGCCCTCTGCCTCACTCTCCAATCCCCTGCGTATCTTGACTTCAACAAGAACGGGCGGATGGATCTTTATGAGAACCCGAGGGCCTCGGTCGAGCGCCGCATCGAGGACCTTCTGAGACAGATGACGCTCGAGGAGAAGACCTGTCAACTGGCCACCCTTTACGGCTACAAGGCAGTCCTCAAGGACATGTTGCCGACCCCCGAATGGGACAAGGAGATCTGGAAGGACGGCATCGCCAATATTGACGAGCAACTGAACAGCTTTCGCATCGAGACAAAGCACGACTGGCCCCCCGCCGCTCATGTGGAGGCGATCAACACCATCCAGCGGTGGTTCGTTGAGCACACCCGGCTCGGCATCCCGGTTGATTTCAGCAACGAGGGAATCCGGGGAATCATGGTCTCGCGGGCGACGAGCTTTCCTAGCCAGACTGGATTGGGCGCGAGCTGGGATCGGTCGCTCGTGCGCCAGGTGGGAGAGGTCACCGGCTCGGAGGCGCGGTCCTACGGCTTCACCAACATCTATTCGCCGATCCTTGACACCGCCCGTGATCCGCGCTGGGGACGCACCGAGGAGTGCTATGGCGAATCGCCCTACCTGGTCGCCGAGTTGGGCATCCAGCAAACCCTCGGCATTCAGAGCCAGAGGGTGGTCTCTACCCCGAAGCACTACACGGTCTACGGAGCGAACAAGGGCGCACGGGAAGGAGACTCGCGGACGGACCCCCAGATCCCACGGCGAGAAGCCGAGGACGAGCAGATCTATCCCTTCCAGCGGGTCTTCGAGGAGGCGGGTGCGCTTGGCGTCATGAGCTCCTATAACGACTATGACGGCATCCCGATCACGGGGAGCGAGTATTGGCTGACGACGCGCCTACGCAAGGATTTTGGTTTCAAGGGCTACGTCGTCTCGGACAGTGACGCGGTGGAGTTTCTCGCCTCGAAGCACCGGGTGGCGAAGGACTACAAGGAAGCGGTGCGCCAGACGGTGACGGCGGGCTTGAACGTACGCACGACCTTCACTCCGCCCCAGGACTACATCCTTCCCTTGCGCGAGCTGGTCCGGGAGGGCAAAGTCCCGATGCGGGTGATTGACGACCGGGTGCGCGACGTCCTGCGGGTCAAGTTCTGGCTGGGTCTGTTTGACGACCCGTATTTCAAGGACACCGGCGTCGTGATGTCGCCCGAGCATAGGGAGATCGGGCTGAGGGCCGCACGGGAAAGCCTGGTCCTGCTGAAAAACGACAAGAACCTCCTGCCCCTGCCGAAGACCCTCAAGCGTATCGCCGTGATCGGGCCGAACGCGGATGACAAGGCCCTTGCGCGCAAGCAATACGGGCCGCTCCGGGTGGAGGTCACGAGCGTACTGGAAGGGATTCAGGCGAAGGTCGGTACTTCCACGGAGATCCACTACGCGCGAGGCTGCGCGGGGATTGATTCTCGATTCCCCGACAACGAGCTCGTCTGGGAGCCGCCGATCCCCAAGGAGCAAGCGGAGATGGACGAAGCTGTGGCCGTCGCGAGGTCTGCGGATGCGGTCGTGCTCGTGATGGGAGATTCGACGCGCACGACCGGTGAGAGTCGAAGCAGGACCAGCCTCGATCTTCCGGGCCGCCAAGAGGACCTAGTGCGGGCTATCGCCGCGACCGGCAAGCCCGTCGTGCTCGTCCTCCTGAACGGGCGGCCGATGACGATCAACTACGCGGCGCGCAACGTTCCCGCCATCCTCGTCGGCTGGATCCCCGGCGCACAGACCGGAACCGCGGTCGCGGAGGCTCTCTTCGGAGACATCAACCCCGGCGGCAAGCTCCCCAATACGTGGCCAAAGACCGTGGGCCAGGTCCCGTACAACTTTCCCTCAAAACCAAACGCGAACGACGATCCGATGCGCAGTTACTCGGCCCATAACGGCGGCGTCCTTTGGCCTTTCGGCTTTGGGCTCTCCTATACAACCTTTCGGTATTCGAACCTGGCGTTTTCACATGAGGTGAGGATGCCCGCGACCGTCGAAGTCTCGTGCGAAATCGAGAATGTGGGTGAGCGGGCCGGTGAGGAGGTTGCCCAGCTGTACCTCCACGATCGTGTCTCTTCGGTGACGACCTACGACCGAGCCTTGCGGGGATTTGAGCGGGTGAGTCTCGCACCGGGGGAGAAGAAGACGGTGAAGTTCTCGCTGGTCCCGGATCGCCTGGCCCTCTGGGATCGTCGGATGCGGCGCGTGGTCGAGCCGGGCGACTTTGACATCTGGATCGGCTCGTCATCGGAGACGATCCTGCTCAAGGGCGTCCTTCGGGTGACGGGCTCGACGCCCTATGTGATCCGGACGATGCCGAAGGGCGAGCAATAGCCCCCCCGTGTCGCTGGCCGACCCGCAATGGCCTTAGCCCGTCCCGACCGCCAGCTCTCTAAGGTCTACGATCCTTCCGAGATCGCTCCCGATCCCATATCTGCGAGAAGCTCTTCTAGCTGGCCCAGCACCTCGGGGAGGGCTGCGGTCGAGCCGTCGGACTCGAGGGCCTCTTGCGTGGGATACAGATTGCTTACGACCAAGAGGGTCCGACCAGCGACCTCGGAGAACGTCACCGTGGTAACGGTCTGGCCGCCGTCCTCCTCGTTGGTCCAGGCGAGCCGTGAGAACGGTTCCACTTTCAGGTAGGTGCCGAAGAACTCCATCGTTGCCCCCTCGTGGAGAAACGCCAAGCGGTACTCTCCTCCAGGGCGCACGTCCAACTCGCAGGAGACCAGGTTCAGGCCAAAGGAGTGAGGCACCCACCATTGTCTGAACAAATCAGGTTTGGTCCATGCCTCCCACACTAGGTGAGGGGGGGCATTGAGAGTATGTGACACCACGAGCTCGCGCTCAGATGTTCGTGTGACGGTAGTCGTGTCTTCTTTCATGTTCATGGTTCCTTGTTCTGTCGTTCGTTGAGGAAACTGTTCAGTTCCTTGGTGCGGGCCAGGCGGGAGCACCGAAGCTGTAGAGCTGGTTCGGGTGCGGGGCTTCGTAGGGCCCGTCGCCATCGAGGCCGAGGTCGAAGTGAAGCATGGTCATCTGCCCGCTCTTGCTCACGATGTGCTGCGCCATATGAAGGAGGTAGCCTCGGACCGACCGAGGGTGTCCATCGGGACTGACTCGAATCTCGTCCATCCTCGTTGTGGTAAGGGTTAGGAAGAGCTGCCGCCAAGCTTGCTTCTCGCTTTCGAGCAGGTCTAACATCTTGCCGCGCTCCGCAGGCGGGTCGGGGACGGCCACATGCCGTGCAGGATCGAGCACCGTGACCTCTTGCCGGTCGCTCCAAAGCCACATCCAGGCATGCTCGCAGATCTCCCGCGCGGTAGGTGTGCGCTCGGAGAAGCTCCAGTTCCACCTTTCCTCTGGAATCTCACGCGCCCTGCGGAGGATGCCGCCCGTAAACCCACAGATCAGGTGCTCGAGGGCTGCGATCTCGTCCGGTGGAGAGTCCTCGTGCATAGCAGCGGGATTTTCGTGCAATGGTGTCGCCGTATCGAACGTCTGCGATTCGTTTGTGCTCTCCTGAAGCTGTAGTGCCTCAACCACACGATTCAGTGCTTCAAAGCGGATCGCCCAGACCTGCCGGTGCCTCTCGATCCACTGTGACTCTTGCTCCAGGCCGTGCGTCCCGAGCGAGCAGGTCCGCACTCGCCCTATCTTCTCGGTTCGCACAAGCCCTGCCCGCTCCAGCACCCCGACATGCTTCTTCATACCGGTGAGGGTCATTTGGAACCGCTCGGCCAGGGCGGTGATCGAGGCCTCCCCCTGTCCAAGCTGCTCCAAGACCCCACGCCGGGTCGCATCGGAAAGTGCGCCGAACGAGTCATCCAGGTAGCGACACTGAACCATTGAGTTCAGTGTAACACAGAAGTTCATGAAGTGTCAAGGATTACGCGAAAATGATCCCGTGAAGTAGCCCGAGGACAGGCTCAGGACAGGCAAGCCGTGGCTCTGGGCCAACCTCAAATCGTGGTTTTCGCCGATCGGCGGGGGGTCACGCAGTTCGCGCCGCTATTGCTGGTAAACACGGACCCAGTCCACGAGGAAACGCGCGGGCCAGTGGATCTTGGACGTGTCGCCTCCGGTCGCGCCGAGGGCCAGGTTGAGGATGATATGGTGCGGCTCACGGAACGGGTTGGCACCATCCGGCGAGTCGTTCACGGTGTCCTTGAGGAGGGTCTCGTTGAGGAGCCGCTGATCCAGATAGAGACGGATCGCGTCCGCGTCCCAATCCATGCGGTACACGTGAAAGTCTTGAGCCCACGCCTCTGGCGAGGAATACCTTGCTTCCTCGGCGATCTCGGAGATCGGTGTTTTCACCGACTTCCACTGGGCCGACCCCGCGACTTTGCCCCCCCACGCAAGATTTGCCAGATAGGTCCTCTGGTAGTACTCCATGATGTCTATCTCGCCGTTCGCGGGCCATTCACGGCTGGGCCCGGTCATCCAGAACGCGGGCCAGAGGCCGAGTTCGACATCGAACTTGCCTCGGCACTCGAACCGCCCGTAGGTCCAAAGCTGCTTCGTCGCGGTCTTGATGGATCCGGAAGTGAGTTCCGCGTGCTTGCGCGCTCTTCGCCAGTCGCTTTCCAGTGCGGAGGGGTCATAGGACGGGTTGGGCACACGTTCCCGCCGTCCCTCGATCACAAGCACGCCGTCTTTCACCGAGACGTTCTCCTCGCGATACAGTTGGGGCTCCTTGTTGCGGACAAAGCCCGTTTCATAGATCCAATGGGCGGGGTTGGGCTTGCCGTCTTTGTCGAACTCATCGGACCAGACGAGCTTGTATGGCGGGAGCGCAAGGACCATGACCGTGGCGATCGCGAACATCCAGCCGATTGTGAACCACAGTAGGACGGGAGCGAAGGGTCGTGCTCTCGGTTGAGCCGAGTTTTCCCCGCAGCACCGATCAGGGCACCGTCGGGGGCAGGGTTCATTCACCCCGATGGCCGCCCAAGGGACTGTATCAAGCCGTGCGCGCCGTGCGTCTTTCACCTTAGGGCACTACACACCGTTGCCTACACACAAGGTGCAAACATGAGACTCACTTCAACCCTCACGGTGCTGTTCGCGGCACTTCTCGCCCTCTTCGCGGCAGGCTGCGGCGGAGGCGGGGGCAACGCCGGCGGTTCTGCCAAGGCAGGCACCGTCGCTGTCTACGCAACCGATAGTTTGAGCACGGACTTTGACCACGTTTGGGTCAAGGTCTATCAGGTCTTTCTGGAAGGGCAGAGCAACGAGCTTGCCTTTGAGAACACGGCCGGGCTCGAGATTGACCTGACAACTCTTCGTGACAATTCGGGCGCACGGTTCGCCTTCCTCGACGATAAAGGCATCACTCCTGCCACATATGGACAGGTCAGGGTCGTGCTCGACGAGGAGCTCCAGATGGTGCCCAAGGGAGGCACCACCGCGCAGAGCTATCGCTTTGCGGCCCAGCACGCCATCGTGGGCTCTCCGGGCAAGTCGCAGTTGAACCTTCGCTCGCCCAGTGTGATCATCCCTGGCAAGAACGAGCTGATTTTGGACTTCGACCTTTCGACTTGGGACTTGGATGGCACGAACCGCGTCGTCGCCACTCTGAAGCGAGGCACGCGGAACGGCTTGGACGACAAGAATCGTCACGAGGCCAACGACATCCATGGGACGATCTCGGGTCTCACTGGCACGTCGCCGAACCTGACTTTCAGCTTGGCCCGACCGGGCGGTAGCGTCGCGGTGAAGACGAGCGCCGACACGAGGGTCTTCAACGAGGACGGGACGACGAACCCGGTGCTCGCCAACGGCCAGCGCGTCGAAGCCTACGGTGTTTTCGTGCAAGGGTTCTTCCTGGCTCGGTCCGTGAAGATCGAGGACGGGGACAACTCGAACGACCCGCACAAGATCAAGGGCAATCCGAAGAACATCGCTGCGCCCAGCGGGACGTTCGACGTCGAGGTGACCCTAGCCCGTGGGTTCGTGCCGGAAAGCACGGTGATGAACGTAACGACCAGCACGGGCACACGGTTCTTGAGCGACGCCGGGGCTCCGCTGACCAAGGACGAGTTTTTTGCCCAGTTGGCCCTCGCGGGCAACCAAGTCGAGGTCGAAGGCAGGGCATCGGGCTCCCTCTTCACCGCGGTGAAGGCCAAGATCGAGGACGAGAACGATGAGAACGAGGCGGAGATCAAAGGGCCAGTGACGGTTCTTGACGCCGGGGCCGGGACCTTGACCATGACCGTACAGTCCTGGTTTGGTGCGGGCTTCACCGCAGGCCAAGCGGTGAACGTCACCACGAGCGGGACTACGACGTACCGGCTCAATAGCGACGCCGTCACGAAGACCCAGTTCTTCGCAGGGATCGGGGTCGGGACGATCGTCGAGGCGAAAGGAAGCTACAACGGCTCAATCCTCGCCGCGGTTCGGCTCAAGGACGACGACTGAGCGCTAGTGCGCAGCGACCTGGGTCGCTCTGGCCTGCCCTTCTTGGGTGAGTTGGAGCGACCCGCTCCGTGCCTGGAGCAAGCCGGCGCGCTCGGCGCGGACCGCGATCTGCGAGGCACGGTCAGGGCTCCATCCCAACTCTCGCTCGATATGGAGCAGCGTGCTCTCCACCGCCTCTTCGGGTGTGCTGAGGTGTGTCGCGAGATGGATGAGGAGGACGTCGGTGGCAAACTCCTCGCGCTGACGCCTTCTTCGCGACCACTGGGAGATGATTCCGCGTGCCGGTGCAAAGAGCAAGGCGAGGAAGAAGACCGCACCCAGCGTGCTCGCCATCATTCCGCTGATCGAGACGTTCCACAGGGTCGCCAGACCGTATCCCGCGAGGGCCGAGCCCACGCCGACCGCGATTGCGAGCGGGATGAGTTGGTTCAACCTTGTGGTCAGGAGGGACGCCGTGACCGCGGGCACGACGATGAGGGCCACGGCAAGGATCGCCCCAACTGCGCTGAACGCACCCACCGTGGTCACGGCCACCACGGTCATTAGGACGTAGTGGAGCACCACGGGTGCGAACCCGAGCGTCGCGGAGAGAGCGGCGTCGAACGTGGCTAGCTTGAGCTCCTTGTAGAGCGCAGTCAGGACGAGCGCGTTGAACAGCCCGAGCCCACCGAGCACCCAGAACGACACCGGGCCGTACTCCCGACCTCCCAGTGCGAGCGTGTCGAACGGTGCGAAGGCGATCTCGCCGTGGAGCACCGCGTCCGTGTCAATGTGGAGGTTGGGGAAGTAGCGCGAGATCACGTAGACCCCCAAGGCGAACATCGCCGGGAACACAAGGCCGATCGCGGTGTCGCTGGTCACCCTGCGCGTCTTGTTCAGGGTCTCGACGAGATAGACGGTCAGCAGTCCGGAAACCACGGCTCCGAGGAAGCCGAAGAGGAGGTTCGGGCCGTTCGCAAGGACATAGCCCGCCACAAGCCCCGGCAGCACCGCATGGCTGATCGCGTCCGCGACCATGGCCAGCCTTCGTAGGACGAGGAAGACTCCCGCGAGCGAGCACGCAAGCCCGGCCGCAACCGCGACCAGGGCGATCTGGGAGCCACTGCTCAAGTCGCCACCCTCGCACGGCGACGAGACCAAGCGAGCCCGCGCGCGCTCCCAAAGAACAACGAGAAGGCGGTGGCTGCGGAAAGAACGAGCACGATCGCAGGTCCTGTGGGCACGTTTTCCTGGAACACGCTGAGCAAGGCGCCGCACACGCCGGCCGAGGCACCGATCGTTGCCGCCAGCCAAACCATCGTTCCCAGGGAGTTCGTCCACTGCCGGGCCGCGGCGGCCGGCGCGACAAGCATGGCCGACATGAGGATCACACCGACCGTGTTGAGCCCGATCACGATCGCGACGACGAGCAATCCTGAGAGCAATGCCCCTAGGCGACCGGTGTCCAAGCCGACCGTCTGGGCAAACTCAGGATCGAAGCTCACGACCTTGAACTCCTTGAAGAGCAGGCTGACGACGATCAGGCACAGGAGCCCGAGCACCGCCATGGTGGCGACCTGCTCGGCGATCAGGGCCGCGGCCTGGCCAAACAGAAACTTGTCCAGGCCTGCTTGGTTCGCATCGTTCCTCTTTTGGACTACTGTGAGGAGCACGACGCCAATGCCGAAGAACCATGTCAGCACCACGGCAAGGGCCGAGCCTTGGTCCACACGGGTCCGCCGAATCGTGGTGAGGATGAGGAGCATCCCGACCAGGCCCGAGGCTGCGGCGCCAGCCATGAGCACGAGCGGGGTCTTGAGCCCGGTGGCCATGTAGGCCAAGCACACCCCTGGCAGCGCCGCGTGGCTCAGCGCGTCCCCCATCAGCCCCTGGCGTCGCAGCACGGCGAAGCAGCCTAACACCCCGCTCACCACACCCAAGACCAAGGAGCCGAGGGCTACGTTCCGCAGTGTATAGTCGGCGAGTAGGTTCATCGCTCCATGGCGGCAAGGCGCCCGCCGTAGGCGGCCTGAAGCTTTTCGCGGACGAACACGGCCTCTGTGGGGCCCGAGGCGATCAGCTTCACGTTGAGCAGGATCGTACGGTCGAACGTCTCACGGACGGTTTCGAGGTCGTGGTGGACCACGACGACCGTTCTGCCTTCCGATCGCAGAAGCCGCAGGATCTCGAAGACGATTTGTTCCGTCGCGGCGTCCACCCCCGCCAAGGGCTCGTCCATGAAGTAGAGCTTGGGATCCTGCGCGAGGGCACGGGCAAGGAACACTCGTTGCTGTTGCCCGCCCGAAAGCTGACTGATCTGGCGTTTGGCGAAGTCTGCCATTCCGACCTGGTCAAGCCGTTCCAGGGCCGTGGCCCGCTCTTTCGCCCCCGGCCGACGCAGCCATCCGAGGGCACCATAGAGCCCCATCGTGACGACATCAAGGGCATCGGTCGGGAAGTCCCAGTCCACGGTGCCCCGCTGAGGGACGTAGCCCACGGCCCGGCGGTTCCGCGAATAGGTTTCGCCCAGGAGCCGGATCGTGCCTGCGGCGGTGGGGATGAGCCCCAGGATCGCCTTGAGCAGGGTGCTCTTCCCGGCGCCGTTGGGCCCGACGATGGCGGTCAAGGTGCCCTCGGGCACGTCCAGGTCAATGTCCCAAAGGACCGGCTTTTCGTCATAGGCCACGGTGAGGTCGCGGACGAAGACAGCGGGGAGCGGGCCTGGAGCCGCGAGCGCTTCGTGGTTCATCGGAGAGCCTTTACGATGCTGTCAATGTTGTGTCGCACCATGCCGTCGTAAGTGCCTTCCTTGGTACCGTCGTCGCCCATCGCGTCGCTGAAGAGCTTGCCCCCGACCTGGACGTCCCAGCCCCGGCCTTGCACCGCTTTTTGCAACGCCTTGATCGTAGCTTCGGGCACGCTGGTCTCGACGAAGATCGCCTTGACCTTCCGCTTCGCAATGAGGTCCGCGAGCTGGATGATCCGCTGAGCGCCCGCTTCCGACGCGGTGCTCGTGCCCTGGATTCCAAAGACCTCGAAGCCGTACTTGCGTCCGAAGTATCCGAACGCGTCGTGCGCCGTGACCAACACCCGGCTCCCTGGCGGGAGGGATGCCGCCTCCTTGGTCACGTAGGAGTGCAACTGATCGAGCGTCTCTAAGTACTTCCGAGCGTTCTCCTCGTAGTGGTCGCGGTTCGGCGGGTCCGACTGGACGAGGCCGTCGCGTACGGACTCGGCGGCGTACTTCCAGAGTTCGACGTCGAACCAAACGTGGGGGTCGTGCTTGCCCTTGAACTCGGGAGGGTTTCGGAGCTCGGTCAGAGGTATCCCGGCGGTGACAGGGTAGGTAGGGGTCCCTCGGGACTTCATCTTGGCGAAGATCTCCGTCATTCGGCCCTCGAGCTCCAAGCCGTTGTAGAAGATCAGGCTCGCTGAATCGAGCTTTCGGACATCGTCCGCCGTGGCCCGGTACAAATGGGGGTCAATCCCTGGGCCCATGAGCCCGATCGCCTCCACCTTGTCGCCACCGATGTTGCGCACCGCGTCGTTGATCATGCCCGTCGTCGAGACGACGACAAGGCGGTCCTTTCCGTTACGTGCAGTTTTTCCCCCCGCGGTGCAGCCCGCCAGGAGCTGGCCAGCCATGGCTGGCAGCAATACAGCCATGGCCCACTTGTTTAGCATGAGCTAAGTTTACCACCCATAGTTCATAATGGTGGGTAGGACATTCGCAGAAGCTCATGGCACGAGGAAGCAAGAACCCGTTCGCCCGGACTCGGGACGACCACGCGCTCGAGACGGCAGCCGACTATGCCGAGCTCATCTTGCGCCTCACCGAGACCGAAGGCGAGGCGCGCGCGGTTCGCATCGCTCAAATCCTTGGGGTGAGTCCAGTGACCGTGAGCAAGACCGTCCAGCGGCTGCAACGGGACGGGCTCTTGGTCGCCAAGCCCTATCGAAGCCTCTTTCTCACTCCCGAGGGCGAGGCGCTCGCGATCAAGTTCCGAGAGAAGCATGCCGTCGTGGTGGAGTTCCTGATCAGGCTCGGAGTCCCTTCCGTGGTGGCGGAAACCGACGCGGAGGGAATCGAGCACCACGTGAGCGAGCTCACGCTGGAGGCCTTCCGCAAGTTCATCGGAGCAGGGCGCCCGCACCAAGTTGACGTTGCAGGGCGGGCGAAGGGTTAGCGGCGAGCCCAGTCTACGCGGGTACGGTTTCCAACGTAGACAGCGCAGGCATGGGAAAGTAGAATCCTCGGGCTATGTCCAACCCCTTCGCGACCGCCCAGCGACAGTTTGACGAGGCTGCGGCGATCCTCGGACTCTCGACCGCGGAACGCGCGTTCCTTCGCGAGCCCATGCGAGAGCTCCATGTTCGCATCCCGGTGAGGATGGACAACGGAGAGACTCAGGTGTTTCAGGGCTATCGGGTGCAGTACAACGATGCCCGCGGACCCGCGAAGGGCGGGATCCGTTGGCACCCTGAGGAGACGGTTGACACCGTACGGGCCCTGGCAGCGTGGATGACATGGAAGACCGCGGTTGTCGGCATACCACTCGGAGGGGGCAAGGGCGGGGTCGTGTGCGACCCCAAGTGGCTCTCAGCTAGAGAGAAGGAACGGCTGGCACGCGGGTACATACGGCAGATCGCCAGCTTCATCGGACCCGTGTCCGACGTCCCCGCCCCCGACGTGTATACAGACCCGCAAATCATGGCCTGGATGCTCGACGAGTACGAAGCGATCGAGCAGACCCACCGGTCGGGGGTCATCACGGGCAAGCCGCTCCCGCTCGGAGGCATCGCCGGGCGCGAGGACGCGACGGCACGGGGAGGGATGTATGCCCTCCGGGAATGTGCGCATCAGCTGGGGATTGACCTCACGGGAGCGACTGCTGCGATCCAAGGCTTCGGGAACGCGGGCCAACACGCGCACCGACTTCTCGGCGAGCTCTTCGGGACCAAGGTTGTGGCGGCCTCGGACAGCATGGGCGGGGTCTATTCGCCCGAGGGCCTGGACTTCGACGCATTGCTCGAGCACAAGCAGCGGACCGGGTCGGTGGCAGGCTTCTCTGGGGGCTCGGCGATCAGCAACGAGAACGTCCTTTGTCTGGACGTGGACGTTCTCTTGCCCAGTGCGCTCGAGAATGTCCTCACCGTGGAGAACGCAGGCGAGGTGAGCGCGAAGATCGTCGCCGAGCTCGCGAACGGCCCGACCAGCCCCGAGGCGGACCAGATCCTCTTTGCCCAAGGCGTCTATGTGATTCCCGACTTTTTGTGCAACGCGGGAGGGGTCACGGTCTCTTGGATGGAGCAGGTGCAGAACGCCAGCCTCGACAAATGGCCTCGCAACCGGGTCTACCAAGAGCTCGACGCGATCATGACGGAGTCGTTCGGGGCGGTCCACGCTATGCGCACCGAACGCAAGGTACACACAAGGCTAGCCGCCTATTTGATCGCGGTGGACCGGGTCGCGGAGGCTTGCCGCCTGCGAGGCTGGGTGTGAGGCCGCGCTTGGCAGTACACTAGACCGATGCCAAGCGACGACCTCCGAGCGTGGCTGGTTCAGTTCGGTATCAGGGAAGGCACTGGCCCGCCCCCCGGCCAGAGCTTCGCGCGTTCTGGGTGGACACCAAGGATAGACCTTTTCGACCACGAGCGCTTCGTCTTGCTCCGAGTCGAGGTGCCGGGACTGGGCCCGGACGAGCTCACGCTCATCTTCGACGGGGAGTCGTGTACGCTCACGGTTCGTGGCGACCGCCGCCAACCGCCCATCCCTCCTGGGCGAGCCTCTGCGATCCGATTGGAGATCGAGTACGGGAGCTTTGAACGGACGGTCGAACTTCCCGAGGCAGCGTACGACTTTGGCGATGCGAGGGCGGAGCTCGATCACGGCATGCTCTCCATCCTCGTGCCCAGAAACCGTGGCGTCGAGCCGACGGTAGTGGTGGCTCGACATAGAATCAGGGTGGTGAGACATTGAGCCAGAAGGCGGAGCCCGATCTCGAAGCTCAGATCGAGGAAGCCCTCGGCGCGGCGGCAGAAGAGGCGATCGAGGAAGATTCCGGCGAGATGAAGCCGGTGATCCCGGAGGAACTGGTCTTGCTCCCTCTCCGAGACGCGGTCGTGTTTCCGATGTTGATCGCCCCGCTCAGCGTGGGTCGCCCGAACTCGATCAACCTCATTGACGAGGCGGTCTCGCAGTCGAGCCGGGTGATCGGGGTCATTGCCCAGCGCAACCCCCAGATTGACGAACCGACCTTCGAGGACGTGTTCGAGTACGGCTGTGCGGTCGTGATTCGAACCCTGATGCGAGTGCCGGACTCGGTCCGACTCATCGTGCAAGGGATCGTCCGGTTCCGGATCGTCGAGCGGCTCCAGGAGGAGCCGTACCTCAAGGCGAAGATCGAGGTGCTCGCGGACGAGCCCATCGTTCCAGAAGAGGCGGAGGAGGTAGAGGCCCTTCGGCGATCCGTGGCCGCATTGTTCGAGCAGGCGGTTCGGCTCACACCCCAGCTCCCTGACGAGCTTCTCGCCATGACTACCACCGTGCGCGAGTCCAACGTTATGGCTGACCTCGTAGCCGCACACATGCCGCTCTCCCTTCAGGACAAGCAGGACGTCTTGGAGGCGCTGGGAACCAGGGAGCGGCTTCGGAAGCTCCTCGAGGTCCTGGGCCGAGAAGTGCGCGTGCTCGAACTGACGAGCAAGGTTCACAGCGAGGTCAGCGCGGAACTGAGCAAGAGCCAACGGGAGTTTTATCTTCGGGAGCAGCTCAAGGCGATCCAGAGGGAGCTGGGCGAGGGCGAGGACACTGGGGCCGAGCTCGAGGAGCTCCGAGCGCAGGTGGAAGAGGCGGGGATGCCGGAGGCCGCGCTCAAGGAGGCGACGCGAGAGCTCGATCGGCTCGCCCGTATCAACCCTGGCTCTCCGGAGTACAGCGTCGCAAGAACCTATGTCGAGACGATGGCCGCCCTTCCCTGGTCTGCGTCTACCACGGACAATTTGGACCTCGAGAACGCGAGGTCCGTGCTCGATGCGGACCACTCGGGGCTACAAAAGATCAAGGATCGGATCATTGAGTTCCTCGCGGTTCGCAAGGTGAAGCGGGAAGGGGCGGTCCGCCAGCCGATCCTGTGCTTCTATGGCCCGCCGGGGGTCGGCAAGACGTCGCTCGGGATGAGCATCGCTCGCGCCTTGGACCGCAAGTTCGTCCGCATCTCGCTGGGCGGCATGCGCGACGAGGCGGAGATCCGGGGTCACCGCCGAACCTACATCGGGGCATTGCCCGGCCAGATCATTCAGGGATTGCGCCGCGCCGAGAGCAACAACCCGGTCTTCATGCTCGACGAGGTGGACAAGCTCGGGACGGACTTTCGCGGCGATCCCGCGTCCGCCCTGCTCGAGGTCCTCGACCCTCAGCAGAACTCGGCCTTCCGCGATCACTATATTGACGCTCCCTTCGACCTTTCGCACGTCTTCTTCCTCACGACCGCGAACCGGCTCGACACGATCCCTGGGCCCCTTCGGGATCGCATGGAGATCATCGAGCTCGGCGGCTATACCGAAGAGGAGAAGCTCGAGATCGCGAAGGACCATCTAGTCCCCCGACAGTTGGACGAGCACGGCCTTTCCCCAAGGCAGCTTGTTTTCAAGGACGATGCCCTGACCGCCCTCATCCAAGGCTATACGCGGGAGGCGGGCGTGCGGAACCTGGAGCGCGAGATTGCGAACGTCACCCGCAAGGCGACGCTACAGTTTGCCAATGGCCGCAAGGCGAAGTTGACGGTGACGAAGCGGTTCGTGGTCACGTCCCTGGGCGCGCCTCGCTTCCAGCGCGATCTGGTGACCGAGCGACGCCTCTTGCCTGGGATGGCAGTCGGCCTCGCTTGGACCCCCATGGGCGGAGACCTCCTCTTCGTCGAGACCGCCTTGTTGCCAGGCACGAAGGGCCTCCTTCTCACCGGGCAGGCAGGCGATGTCATGCGGGAGTCGGCGACAACGGCGCTCTCCTATGTCCGGTCCCACGCCCGAGAGCTAAAGATTGAGCCGGAGAGCTTCGAGAAGAACGAGATCCATATTCACCTTCCCGAGGGTGCGGTTCCCAAGGACGGGCCCTCCGCAGGCATCACGATGGTCTGCGCGTTGGTGTCTCTTCTCACGGGTCAAGGGTTGACCAAAAGGTTGGCCATGACCGGGGAGGTGACGCTGGTGGGGCAGGTGCTACCGGTGGGTGGTATCAAGGAGAAGGTTCTTGCGGCGCATCGGGCCGGGGTAGAGACTGTCATTCTGCCAGCAGAGAACCGGAAGGACTTCGAAGAGGAGATCCCGGAGGAGATCCAAGCCCGTCTCACGGTCCGGTACGTCTCGAACGTGGGCCAGGTGATCCGCGCCGCGTTCCCAGACTAGGCTTCCTGCGAGACTTCGACCTTGATCCCGATCGTACCGACGACGTCCGCAACGCCTTGGCACTCGCTCTCGTCGGCCCGGTGTACGACGCACTGGCCGTACTTGTCTATCTCCCAAGCCTCGATGTAGGCCTCTTCGGCCGTGCAGGCGGTGGCGATCATGAGGACAGTGATCACTTCCTCATAGGTGTTCGTGTCGTTGTCATAGACCGTGACTTGCCAGAGCGGCCCAAGCTCCTTTCGCGTAACGGGGTCGAGGACAGGGAGCGTGCCTGGCAGCTCGAATCTCGTGCTCAATCGTTCCACTCCGGCATGACCTCGGCCTTCACCCCTATCGTTCCTATGACGTCGGCCGCGCCCTGGCAGTCGCGCTGGGACCCAAAATGAACCGGTGCCTTCCCGTAGTGGTGGGCTTCCCACGTCTCCATCTCTGCCTCCCCCCGGCTGCAGCCGGTGGCTCGGACAAGAACTTCGATGACGGCCTCGTACGGAGTGTGATCGTCGTTGTAAATGACGGTCATGTGCCGTGCGCTTCCGGCATTTTCCGGGCCTACTCCCAACGGTTGGGTCTGAGGTGCCGCGATCGCCATCTCTCCTCTACGATTGTACTGCATTCTTCTGCCGTTCCCCTAGCTTCATCGCAACTCCAAGTAGGACGGGGAGCCCGAGCAGAGGGAGAAGGGCGAGGTGGGCCGGGAGGTAGGAGAAGGTCACGGTGTGAGTGCCTTCGGGCAAGCTCACGGTACGCCATGGGCCAGGGCCGAGGGGAACGGGTCGGCCCTCGATCCGCGCCTCCCAACCGCTTGCAGGTGCGTCCCGAAGTACGAGCATGCCCGGCCCGGTCGCCTTGACGACGACGCGGGCGGCCGTGTCCGTTACGATCTCGGCGGGCCCCTGCGGCGTTGATGCTCGGCCCGGCGAAAGGTTGTAGACGAACAAGTTGCGCCAGACCTTCGTTGGTTGGCCGAGTGCTTCGATAGCGGTTCGACTCACCACTTGGTCAGCTCCCAGCTCGGCAATCTTGGACATATCGGCGGTGGGTTTGACCAGCATCATGTTTCCATTGGCCTGTGGGGCGGGATCGCCGCCGACCGCGGCCGCCAAGCGATCCACCGAGGCTTTAGGGAGCAAGGAGTCATAGCCGCCCACGTCCTGGACCCCGAGCAAGACCGCCGAATTGGGCGGCGCGGCGACGGGGGCCATGCCGAAAAGGGACCAATCCTCGTTGACGAACGCGACCCGGCCGCGGAGCGGCGAGTCCGGGGGAAGGCTCGGTACCTGTCCGGTGGGGACGATCACGAGTTGGCCTAAGAAGAACTGGGCAGCCAAACCCAGACCGAGTGCGAGGGGCCGCTTACCGCGCTCGACGAGCCGGATCGCTACCAGTGCGAGCAGCGTTCCCAACGCCACGCCTGGCAGGGCGACGAGCAGGGCGTTCACCGTCGCTTCTGGGACGATCGGCGCAAAGGCGGGTAGCCATGCCTGCGCCCGAGTGCCGACCGCATAGGCGACCACCACCGAGAACGCGGCCCCCGCGAGGAGCAGCACAACGGGCCGACGAGGGCATGGGGATTCCTCGGGCTCGGGCCACGCCAAGCCCGCCGCGATCGCTACCGCGACTAGGGCAAGGATCAGGGCACGCCCAGGGCTTCCTGAAGCGGCCCAGCCTGGGAGGAATTGATACAGGACAACACTGAGGGGCCCGAAAGCAAGGAGCACCCCCAGCAGGCCCAGGATCATCGCCTCCCCGGCGCGCTTCCTCCGGATCCAGGCGAGGAGACCAAGCGCAAACGGCCCGACGCCGAGCGCGGACTCGGCGAAAGCATCGCCGCGCTGGGTGTAGGAGGGCCAGTAGCCAGACATCTGGGCAACGTCGGTTCCGGGAAAGGCGGGTTGCCCAGGTAGGCCCAATACTGTAGGGAAGGCGGCCGTGGCGAGCCTCCAGGGTTGCACGGCGGAACCAAGATAGGCGGCCTGGCCCTCTGTGGAGACGATGGACCGCCTGTGCCCTTCGCGAGCCAAGGCGAGGGAAGGGCCGACCTGGGGCCAAGCGCCCGCCACGCCGACAAGACAACCGAGAGCGACCGCGATCACCGATCCGACGGGCCTTCGATGGAGGATCGCTCGACCGAGCGCGATCGCAGCGACCCCCATGAGCCCATAGGCCGCGATTTGAAGGTGCCCGGCCAACAGCATGCAAGCGATGCACGGGGCGAGGGCAGGGTGGATTCGCCAGCACTCGCGCTCGCTCGGAAGTGCGGCCCCCAGGGCCCATGGGATCCAAGAAGCGGTCGCCAGCACGGTGCCTAAGGGCGACCACGCGAGCATCCACGGGGACATCGAGAAGACCGCCCCGGAAAGGAACGATCCGGTCTCGTTCGCCCCCAGCCTCCGGGCGAGCCACGCCGAACCAAGGCCCGCGAAGGCGAGGTGAAACCAAGCCAGGAGGTTCAGCGCAACAGGGGTCGGGGTTCTCAGCAAGCCCAAAACGACATGGGGCGGGTAGAGGCCTCCGGATTGGGAGTTCGCTAGCAAGGGGATGCCGCCGAGCTCCGTCGAGTTCCACAGAGGTACCTCGCCTCGGGCCCAAGACTTCAGGACAAGGTCGCGCCATAGGTACGTTTGCAAGGCCCCGTCCATTTGCAGGACATCAAAGGCCCTCGGGTCAGCCGGGGAGTCCCACGGGGCGGCCTGTGCGAGATGCCCCCACGGGCCTATGACCTCGCCGCGCAGAACCGCCTTCCAGAGCGGGAACGCGGGCAGCAGGAGGAGCAGGAAGAGGAGCGAAGGTCGCCGGAGTGCCATCGGCCTCTCAGCCGCAGTACACCATTTGGCGGTTTGCGTTCTCGTGGTCCGGATTGATCGCCACCAGCCTGCGAAAGGCGGTGCAAGCCTCCTCGGTGAAGCCCAGCATCATGTAGGTCATCCCAAGGTCGTTGAGGACGTCTTGGTTCTCAGGGTGTTCTTCATGGAGCGATTTCAACGCCTCGAGGGAGCCGTCGAAGTCCCCTTCGAAGCCTTGGATGAGGGCAAGTTGCCAACGAGCCCCGGTATGGCTTGGTTCCACCGCGACCACTCGCTCAAATGCGCTTCGGGCTTCTCGGTACCGCCCCTCGCACCGTAGCTGGAAGCCCTCGCTATAGATCGCTTCGACACTCATTTGCCACGAACCAAGAGCCGAACTATACCAAACTGGAAGTAGCGATTCGCTATGCGGTGCCGGGCTCGAGCCTCGGGCTAGGGTGCTTGGACACGGCAGCCTCGTCGGTGGCCGCTGGCGGGGCACCGTCCAACGTGGTCTCAGCCGGCTTGGGCTCGGGAAGCTCACGCCCTGCGAGAATGGCCTCGAACTGCTCGCGGTCAATGGTCTCGTGTTCGAGGAGGGTGGAGACCACACGGTCGAGCTTGTCCCGGTACTGGGTGATGATGTCGGTCGCGCGCTGGTGGCAGTGGTCCACTATGGAGCGAACCTCTTCGTCCACTTGGCGAGCGATCTCCTCGCTGTAGTTCCTTTGCTCGACATAATCGCGTCCCAGGAAGGGGTTGCGCGAGCTTCGGCCGATCGCGAGCGTGCCCAGGCGCTCGCTCATCCCGTATTCGGTCACCATGGCCCTGGCGATCGCGGTCACCCGTCGCAGGTCGTCATAAGCGCCCGTGGTCACCGAGCCTTTCACGACCTCTTCCGCGACGCGCCCGCCCAAGAGGGCAGTGATCTCGTCCAGCAGCTTCTGCTTCGCGGTGAGGTAGGTGTCCTTCTCGGGTAGGTACCAGGTGGAGCCCAGCGACATGCCGCGCGGCAGGACGGTGACCTTCTGGACCGGGTCGCAGTGCTCGAGGAACGAAGCGACCACGGCGTGCCCCGCCTCATGGATGGCGATGGTCTCCCTCTCGTCCGGGTCCACGACGCGGCTCCTCCGCTCGGGCCCGGCCATGACTCGGTCGAGAGCCTCGTTAATATCGGACATCCCGATCTTGGACCGGTCGTTCCGTGCGGCGAGCAGGGCGGCCTCGTTCAAGCTGTTCGCCAGATCGGCCCCGGTGAAGCCGGGAGTTCGTTTGGCGATGGTCTCGAAGTCCACGTCGCCGGAGATCGGCTTGCCCTTGGCGTGAACCTTGAGGATTTGTTCTCGACCCTTGGCGTCGGGCATGTCCACTACGATCTGCCGATCGAAGCGGCCGGGCCGCAGGAGCGCTGGGTCGAGCACGTCGGGCCGGTTGGTCGCCGCGATCATGATGACGCCGCTGTTGGGGTCGAAACCGTCCATTTCGACCAGGAGCTGGTTGAGCGTTTGCTCGCGTTCGTCGTGGCCCCCGCCGAGTCCGGCTCCTCGCTGTCGCCCGACGGCGTCAATCTCGTCCACAAAGATGAGGGAGGGCCGATGGGCCTTCGCGGTCTCAAAGAGGTCGCGCACCCTGGCCGCACCCACGCCGACGAACATCTCGACGAAGTCGGAACCGGAGATATGGAAGAAGGGCACGCCGGCCTCGCCCGCGATCGCACGGGCCAAGTGGGTCTTGCCCACGCCGGGGGGCCCGGTCAAGAGGATGCCTTTCGGGATCTTCGCGCCGAGCGCGACGTACTTCTTCGTGTTTCGCAGGAAGTCCACGACCTCGAAGAGCTCCGCTTTGGCCTCATCAATCCCAGCGACGTCCTCGAACGTGATCTTCGGCGTGTTCTCGCCCGCCCGCTTGGCGCGGCTCCTCCCGAAGCTCATGGCTTGGTTCCCCCCCGCCTGGGCGGCGCGGGAGATCATGAGCCACAGGATGAAAAGGAAGCCGAGCAGGACGAGCAGGTTCAAGACTACGGGCAACC